>JGI24768J34885_10000216_pt1 | contig 16569 bp, 11 predicted proteins | sample LakOntMetagenome_FD_34885 | JGI IMG/M metagenome (IMG submission 34885) | reverse complement strand
GATCTTACTGAAGCTACAACACCTTCTGCGCTGGCCACTGTTTTTTCAGTAGTTACTGTTAAAATAGTAAATCCTGCAGGCTTATATCCTGTTGGGTTTGCATTAAACTCACCAACTTGCTGAATAACAAATGTGCCAGCGCCGCCAGCGATACTAATACTTGAACCAGCTTGTGGTTCAGTAGTTACACCTTCTAGTATGACCAAATATCCTTTTTGTCCAGTTACTCCGCCAGATATAATAACTGCTTGAACGGCAGTTGCCGAGCCAGTAATGGTTTGTCCAGCAGTAAACGTGCCTGTGTTAATTTTTACGTATATTAAGCCTGCACTAGGTTGTGAACTAATAATAGTAGCACTACCAGTAGGACTTGATAGTGTCTCACCAGTGTTAAACACTCCAGTTGCCCCGTTGTAAGAAATTAAACTACCATATACTGTACCAGTGATTGCAGTTTCAGAACTATCAAACCCTGCTGCCACTGCACCATATGTACCATAACTNTTGTTACCGTTCAATGAACGAATNTGTCCACCTGTACTTGCGGCATAACCATAATGACAGAAGTATGTGAAGCAGGATACGATTTCAGCTTTGGCTTGGTTAGATACCCAAATACCAACTCCGCCATCATTGTTCATTGTGTAAGCGTGGAATACAATAGATTTGTTGCCTGTTGCGTGAACGCTGCCGTCAACTACTGCACCAACACCACCTGTTGAAAAACATGAACATTCTTGTACGTAAGGTGATTTTGTACTAATTGGGCTTGCAGGATTCAGTGCAACGAAAATACCGCCAACTGTTGACGTATCAACGTCACCTGGTGTTCCCATACTAAATCCAGTCAATCCCTGCATTGCAACTTGTTTTATCATTGAACCATTGCTCATTAAGAACATTGTCTTTGTTTCGTCGCCAACTTGTGGCTGGATAACCGTAGTTCTTAAGCTATCACCAATAACTGTAACATTAGATGGGATTGTAATAGGCAATATTTCAGTATAAGTTCCTGATCTTACATAAATTGTTGCTGGACCAGTAACATTACTACATGCATATTTTACAGTTAAGAATGCACGATTCATTGATTTACCGTCATTACTGTTATTGCCTTCTGGAGTTACATAGTATACTTGTCCAGTAACATTATTATTTTCATATGCTGGCAATCCTGCGCCGTTTACTGCTAAAATTTGTCCGTTTGTTCCAACTGGAATACGTTCAACAGCACCACCAGAACCTTTACGTAGTAAATCACCAGCAGTGGTTAATACAGGAGTAACGTCACCAGTTTGTGCTACTAAGTTCCACTTTGTTGGATTTGTACTAGGTGTTTGACCAACGTTATTAGAGATAACGCTAATCCATGTGCTACCTAAGTATTCTATAGTATCGTCAATCTCATATTCAGTTATTGCAGAGTATGTGCCTTTCCAGAACATACCAGCAGCCAATAAACTCCAATATGTTGCATTTGGTGGCTCGACGCCTCCGCCTGTATTGGCCTGATGACCTAATACGCAAACATAGCTACGAGCACCATAACGTACAATATCACCAGCTAAGTAAGTGTCGCCGTTAGTAAATGCGCCTGCAAGTCTTATACCGTCAACATACAGTGTAAAGTTGCCAGTTGTAGGTAAATTGCCAGTAGACTCAGTTGTTGTAATGAATAATTTTGCACCATACTTTACAATTTCGCCAACTTTGTAAGTTGTTGATCCACTATACTCGCCAGTAAATGCAAAGCCTTTAGAGAACAAGTCCCAATTTGTGTTTGTTGCTGGACTGCTACCTGTAGTATTATTTTTTGCAGCGAATAAACTTCCGCCGTAAGTTACCAATTCACCTGGTTTGTATGCTGTTACAGCACTGTACTCACCAATGAATACATAACCTCTTGTTAATAAATCCCAATTAGCTGTTACTGTTGGCAAGTTACCAGTTGTATTATTTTTAGCAACATAACTATAACCACCGTAAGAAACGATGTCACCTTTTACATAAGCAGTTGCACCACTGTAAGCACCTAGTGTTTGCAAACCACTTACCATTGTTTCCCAATTGTTAGTATCAGATGGTAAATTACCAGTTGTGTCTAACTTGGCTACGAATGCGCTTGCACCGTAAGTAACAATATCGCCCTTCTTATAAAGAGTTGCGCCGTTATANGTGCCCTTATAAACTACACCCTGTGTAATTACTGTAAAATAATTTGTATCTGTTGGTAAGTTTCCAACAGTGGTCAAAGATGCTACGTATGTATTTGCACCATAAGATACTACGTCACCTGGTTGATAAGTTGTAGCATTATCATACGCACCTTCAAATTGCAAACCAGTTGCAAACATTGTGAACTTAACAGTGTCAAATGTTGAAGTGCTAGTGTGGTGTGTATTACAAATATAAATTTGTCCACCGTAACTGACCATGTCGTTTAGTTTGTAGCGAGTAGTACTTGCCCAAGTTCCCTTAAACGATATACCATCATTAAACAAATCCCACTTACTAAAGTCAGCTTCTAAACCTAGTGCGGCAGTTGCGGCAGAAGTGTGGCTCTCATTTACGATGTAGCTACGGCCACCGTAATTAACAATGTCGTTAACTTTATAGTAAACAGCAGTTGCCCACGCATCGCCCCAACTCTGACCATCATTCATTAACTGCCAGTTAGCAGTTAGATCGAGTTCAAACCCGCCAGTCGCGTCTGAGTTCGATGTATGTCCGTTGATACAGACATAAGATTTTGCACCGTAACGAACGATGTCATCTTTTACGTATGTTGTAGAATTGGCCCATACGTTTTTCCATACGAAACGCAATCTACCAAGTTTAAATTCTGCCATTTTATTTTTCCTTTAAGGTATAACTTATAATTTTCAATATTTATTACACATTTGGATTGTATGTGTAAGCCTTGTTGACTCTTGCGACTAATTCGCCCTCAGCATTTATGTAATAATAAATGCTTCTACTATCCCATCTATATTGATCAGGGCTTATGTTAGCATCAGGTCTTGTATGTTCAACTGTTCGACCATCAAAGTAATCAACACCAATTTCAAATTCTGTAAAGTCATCTTCTGCTAATCCAATATTATTGATTACGATTTCGTCGTCGCCAATTAACTGATCTACTCTGGTGAAATACAATTCACCATCTTCTGTTCTACGCAATGCATAGTAATATCTACTACTATTCGTTCCCACTAATGCACTGTTATCTTGATCGCCTACATAATATGTCATAATCTTTTCCTTAAGGTATTTATTCTACCTAAATTAAGTAATTTCCACGTAACTCACGATTGAGTCAACTGCGTCTGCTACATTAGTAGTAACATGCACAACATTTAACGGAGCAACCAATAGTCTTTCTCCGCCGTTAACTGCTCTCAATGTTTGATTAGCAGGAATAATGATATCTTTCATGTAATAGCCCATAACAGGCGTCCCTAGATTATCAGTTATTGTAATACTGACTGTTACTGGATCTGCAGTTTTATTTGCTAAACTCATGCCAATAACAGTTGCTCTTGATGTTGACGACATTGCAATAATCTCTGTAGGAGATGTTGCAAGGTTAGGTGTAATTTTGTTTTTAAATGCCGTTGCCATTATCTTATCCTAATGTTAATATAAATTGTATTGACAATTCTTCTGCTTCACCAACTGTGACGTTTGCAGTTGATTCGCCTGCAGAGTTAATCCATGTGCTGCCGTTATATACTTCTAAACGTTTGTCAGAAGTGTTATAACGTACCATGCCAAGTTCAGCAATTAATGGACGCTCTGAGCTTAAACCAAAAGGAATAACTAGACCACTTGTGCCAGTAAACTTAAAGTATCCATCACCAGTTTGTTGGAATGTTAAAATTGTATTTGGTGCCGCTGTAACTGTGCTGTCTTTGAATGCAAAGTTTTCAACATTAACTGCGCCAGTTCCTGTGGTAGTAAGAGAAATATTAGTATTTGGTGTACTTGCAGATATTGTATTATTGTTGATTACAATTGAACCAACTTGAATCTGCTCTGCTCTTAGTCTAGTACTGTTAATATCTGCAACTAGTGAACCATTTGAGTAAAAGCGTATTACATTATCGTTTGCACCAGGTGTTAGTTCAGCAGTGATATATGTGTTTAAATCTGTATCATAAACACCGTCTAATATTACCCAGTTACTACCGTTGTAGCCTTCAAAGTGACTTGTTTGTGTGTTATAACGTATACCACCAGTTTGAACCCCTCGTTGGTCACTTGTACCAGAAGGTAGTCTTAAACTCTGTGTAGAGTCAATGTATACAATGCCTGTGCCGTTTGGCTTTAAAACGAGATTGTCATTATTACTAGTGCGTAATTCATTATCTTGAACTTCGTAGTTTTCAAACTTAATAAATCCAACACCACCTGCGGCCAATGTTAATGGGCTGTTAGTTGATACAGATTGTACTGTAGATCCGTTAATTTGAACGGTGTCTATAACTAAATTATTAGTATAAACTTCTGCCCATCTATTAGTGGTTGATCCAAGATTAAAGTTTCCGCTAGGTATTAAGTCGCTAACAATTCCAGCTACGATATTAACAGTATCTGTTGGCTGGTCACCAATTTGAATATTACCGCCAACTACAATATTTCCACCAACATCTAAATTGCCAGTAATGCTAACGTTGTTTAGTAAGTTAATCTGATCACCAGCTGAAACAATGTTTAGATCAGTTGTTAGTGTCTCAATAGTATTACCGCTGATTCTAATATCACCAGTCTCTATCTTAGTACCGTCAATAATAGTAGTATTAGTACCGTCACTTAATGTAATACCAGTTGCACTGTCAATATTAAAATTGGCAGTAGTAAACTGTACCTGTCCTGTTTCTTGATTAACGTAGAATAAATCACCAACTCTAAAATCACCACGTTGGTCCACTGAGCTGTAGTAAATATGTGCATTGTTTGTTTCAACAACTTCGTTAGTTTGAATCACATTTCCAGTATCATTACTGCTGTCTTTTCCGCTACCAATATATGCAAAATTATGACCTATTAGGTACATAACAATACCTTCTCCGTCACCAACTACGCCGTAGTTACCGTAAACGTTTGCACTGGACATGACACGAACTTCTGCACCAAAGTCAGTATAATCAGTAGTTTCAATATATAGTGCTGAACCAGTGGCAGTTCTAATATCTTGTACAATGAAAGAATCATCTTCAATAACTGTTGATCCGTCTGTGCCGTTAAAATGTAATAATAAAACAGTGTCGGCAGATTTAACAAACTCTGAAGTAGTAACAGAGAAATTTGTGTTGTACTTACCAATACCTTTAGATACTCGCATTTCGTCTAAATATCCGTCAACAAAAGACGTATGGCCAAAGTTTGATCCGATTGTTAATGATGACGAGATATAATTAGTGCTGTCTGTCCACGGTGTGCCAACAAGCTGTCCATTTAAAAATAATCTAGTAACACCACTTACTCTAGAAACTGCAATATGATGTTGCACACCTGTTGTTACAGTACCAGCAGTACCTTGGATAACAATTGCACCATTCACATAATAGTAAGGGGCGCCACTTGATGATACACCTAGTGCTGGAACAGCTTGGCTAGTTGTAGTTCTAAAATCATACAATATTGCCTCTGTTGAAATAGAGCTTAGATAAGCAAATGCTTCTAATGTAAAGTTTCCAGTTCCAAATGCAAAATCAGCATTTGAAGGATATGTAATATAATCTGTTGTGCCGTTCAATTTCAAACTAGCAGTTCCAAATTTCTTAATTGTTGTGCTAAGTTGTGCTGATCCAAACAATGTGGCTGTTTTTCCAGCCGCATCCACTTTGGACACAAATCCAGGAACTTTTCCTGTTAAAGAAATCTTAGTACCATCAACACTATTAATAACACCTTGTGCTAAAACAGTTATACCATTGCTAGCATATGAAGTCAATGTTTGACCAGCAGTAAATGTTCCTGCTTGACCTGAAACTCTAATAGTTGTTTTACCATTGCTGGCAAACCCTGTTGTGCCAGTAATTGCATACATACCGCGATTTGCGTAGTATACGAAGCAGTTTAACCATTCAACACGAACACCGTTAGTTAATATAACACAGTCTACGCCTGGTGTGATAAATGTTACAGAATGGAATAATCCAGTAGCTTCTTTACTACTAGAGCTAACAACGCTACCATCTAAGTATGCGCCGCGACCTGCGTCACCTTGATTAAATCCTAGTGGGTCAGTTAGGCCAGTAACACTGCCTTTAGTAATAACACTCACATTGCGAATGTAAGGACTCTTAGAAGTCACTACCATTCCAGCAGAGAATTTAAAAGCATATCCAGTATTATTGTTTATTTCGTAGAAGAAATCTGCAATACTCAAGTCTTCAATGGTGGTTTCGCCATTGAGTAAGAATGCATCTTTATTATTTGACCCTAATGTAGGTTTAACAATTGTGCTTCTTATCCCCGCACCTTTGACAGTCACCCCTGCAGGAATTGTCATTGGAAATATTTCAGTATAAGTTCCTGGATAGATAAGAATTGTTGTGCCAGCAGTTGCAACACTTAATGCATATTTGATTGATCCATAAGGATCTTGTGGATGTGTGCCAGTATTTGCATTGTCACCATTAGTAGACACGTAAATTGTGTTACTTGGTCTTACGTTTAGATCAACTCCGCCAACTGTGAGCGAAGTAGTAATAATAGTATCTGCATTGATATTGTTGATCCAAGCATCTTGCCAACGCTTGTCACTTCTACCAATGTCATAAAAATCTGTCACTGCTGGTAATAAATTTCCATCAATGCCGCCCGCTAGTGTAACGTTTTCTGAGTTAATTGTACCAGTAGCTGTAATAATACCAGTAATATGTAAATCACCAAATATCTCTAGATTAGAATTTACATTAACTTTACCAGTGCCGCTTGGGTCAAGTGTTAGATCAGTGTCAGTTGCAGTTGTAATAGTATTATCACTAATACTCATACTGCCAATATTCACAGTGCCATTGTACACTACTGCGCCTGCTCCAGCAGGTAGAATATTGATAGCGCCATTAGTTGAGGTAATGGAGTTATTAGTTACTACGATGTTTTGTGTGTCATCGCCAACTTTAAGTTGGTTATCAACGATAAGATTCGTTGTCTTGGTGGTTCCGTTTACGGTAAGTTCGTGAGTAGGTGCTGTGGTCTTAATACCAACACGGCGATCGTTTACTTCTAAGTACAATAGATCCGTATCAAATGCTAAATCAACCCCGTTACGAAGCAGATTCGATTTGAGTAGCGGACCGGAAATTTGACCAACGGCCATACCATCACTCCTTTACCCCGTGTTTCACGGTTAACCACCTTGCATTGCGGGTTTACCACAGTATGTCATGCAAAAACTTGGTCAGCTTTTGCAATTGTAAATATTTATCGGTTTTACTAATTAACCCAGGATAAGGGTCCAAAGATTGGTTAATTGTTCAACATCATCTTCAGTGGCATTGCCGCCAACTCCGCCTACGTTGTCAAAGCTGTCGCCGTCCCAAACTTCAATGCACTCAGTTACAGGGTTAAATCTAAGAGTACCAATTTCATCTGATAAAGGAGCCGCATCAGTATTTGTGTCAATCTGAACTGCGGTCTTGCTAGTAAGTCTAAAGTATCCATTTCCAGAAATGCCAAAATTAAGCGGGCCGTTTGTTGGGTTAATAATCTCACTATTGTCAAAAACAACAGTGTTAAAATTAACGGTTGCATTTCCTGTTACTACTAAATTTAAATCATTAGTACCAGTCGTAGAAACGATATTATTCGCTATTGCTATTTGATCAACAGTTACCCCAATAGCTGATATACCAGTTGGTACAATTGTTGCAGTTGCAATATTGTTAGCTGTTAAAGGTATAGTATTATTAGTTGGGTCAGCTACAATTTTAGTAGCTCTATTAGCTGAAAATACCCCGCCCAAAGCTGTTCTAAATGATGCTTGACCTACGAACAAATTACTTACATTATCATAACGAATCTCACCAGTATTCATTACTGGTTTATTTGCTGGCGACCCGGCTGGTAGCCTCAACGTTTCAGTTGAATCAATATAAACAATAGCAGAGCTACCAGTTTTTAACTTTAGTCTAATATTAACACCAGTGGGTGTTGATAAAATATTGTCAGTAAATGTTAATCCGTCAACAACTACACCAGCAGTTCCGTTTCCTATTAAGTTTAGATTACTATTTGTAGCAGTAATTACAGCATTATCTATTGTTATCTCAGGCAATGATACTTTATTGATCCAAGAAGTTGACCATCTTTTTGTATTTGATCCTAAATCATATGTGTCGCCTACATTTGGAACAATATCTTGTGGCAACTGCATCGAAAATGATACTGTGTCAGTTGCTTGATCACCAACAGTGATAGTGCCCTTAAATGCAATATCGCCACTTACTGTTAAATTCTTAGAAACAACAACATTGTCATCTAAAACAAACGTGCCAGTTGCAGTTCTAAAGTTAATAGGGCCTGAAATAGTTTCTACAGTTGAACCACTAAATCTAAAATTATGAGATTCTACTTTGTAAGGGGCCAGTATTGAGTTACTTTCAGCAGAGATGATTGTAATTATAGAAAGACCGGATAGATCAAATCCTGCAGAATCAAAACTAGTAGTTCCATTTTTAAAATTAACTAGAAAGGCATCGCCAACTCTAAAGTTGCCAGCATTGTCTGTAGAACTATATACAATCTTTGCGCCATTTGTTTCAATAACTTCATATGCTTGTACTCTTAAGAAATTATCATTTGATGAATCTTTCTCAGTACCTATATAAGCAAAGTTATGGTTAATCAAATACATTATAACATCGGCACCATCGCCCACAGCTCCGTATTTGCCGTAAACGTTTGTGGATGCGATACTGCGCAATTCTGCGCCAAAGTCAACACCTAAACTAGCAAATCCAAGACTACCCTGTGTTGCGTTTAATCCAATATTTGCGAAGTATGTAAAACTGCTCAGCCATTCTACACGTACTCCGTTGGTCATAGTAACTGCATCCACGCCAGGTGTAATTAATGTTACACCATTGAATAACATGCTAGCTTGAACGCTGGAAGAATTAGCCACACTTCCGTCAATATATGCGCCGCGACCTGCATCGTGCATATCGTAACCCAATGTGTCTGTTGGACTAGTTACTGAGCCTCTAGTAATAACACTAACGTTACGAATATATGGGCTTTTAGATGTGACTGTGATATTATTTGCAAATCTAAAGGCGTGGCCTGTATTATTGACTGCGTTGTATCTAAAACCACCCACAGTTAAATCTTCAATTATCGTTTCGCCATTGAGTAAAAATGCATCTTTATCTATTGTGCCAGCTGTTGGCTGTATTACCACTCGTCTAATATTTTGGCCAATAACTGATACGCCAACAGGAACTGTTAATGGAAAGACTTCTGAATATGTTCCAGAAAATATGTAAACTGTTGTGCCACTAGTTGCTTCTAACAAAGCCTTTTTAACAGTTCTAAATGCATCAAATTGTATGTTACCTAAATTATCGTCAGATCCAGTAGTACTCACATACAATATATTACCAGGGAATACTAATGGGGCTCCAAAATCTGCACCTGTTGGTAGAGAAATATCTCCTGCTTGTACTGTTTCAAAGAACGCATCTTGCCAAGTATAATCTTGATTTCCTACAGAGCCTGTATTAGCAATTGACGGTCTGATATCTAGAGGAAGTGCATCAACTTCGCCTTGTGGGAGGGGGTTTTCAATAGTATAACTAAAATACAATGCATTACCATTAATTAATACATTACCAGCAACCTCAGTTGTACCACCAAAATTTACTCTGCCTGCAGGATCAAGTACAATGTTACTGTTAGTTAATGAAGTAGCCAGTGTTGTGTTTGCGAACTGTAAGTCGTCAGTATACAACTTAGGGATATTAATACCTTGTGGTGCTGAGATTGTTAAATTGCCGCCGTTAACAGAAGAGATGTCACCGTTAACATTTAACGTAATTCCGTTAGCTACAGCAGTGTCAGTTATTAAATCAGTTGTTCTAGTACCAGTGTTTGCTACATTAAGCGCAACGTCTGTTGATAAATTAGATCTTCTAACGCCAACTCTTCTATTTTGTACGTCAAGATATAGTAAGTCAGTTTCAAACGCAAGGTCAATACCTTTACGTTCTAAGTTTTCTTTTAGTAATGGTCCGGAAATTCTGCCAACATTTGACATACTAAGACTCCTTATCTATCAAAACCGTATATGATGTATATAGGTTTGTCTAACGGTACAGGGTTGTCAAATTTAACATAACCAAGATTGCCAATTATTTCTATCGTATAGTTTATGTTTGGCAGTTGATATACGTTTTCAATATAAACTTGAATGTTTGTTGCACTAGGGTTGCCAAAATTATCAACTGGGATGAAATTGTTTTCACTTACATCTTTAATTAGATGTGTAAGTACACCGTCTAGGTTAACACGTAATGTAGCTTGTGTAGCACCAGACACAACTGTGGCTGTAGGAACGTTAACATATCCTGTGCCACCTGAAATAACTTGTACTTCAGTAATAACTCCACTAGGACTTACCACTGCTACTGCAATTGCATTATCGTCACCAATGTCTGGTGGGCTGATAATTACATCTGGTGGGTCAAACTGATCATACCCAGAGCCACCTAATAATACAGTAATAGTGTTTATTTCACCCGTTGCCCCACCAGTACCAATCTGTTTAAGTTTAATATCTGCTGGTCTATTTGTTTTAACTTTTTCCCAACTCCATGAAGGATCATAGTCAGTGTATACTTCTAAATCTTTAAGTTCAGTATTATAACGTACCATTCCAGGAACGCCAGTGGAAGGTCTATCATTGACTGTTCCTTTTGGAACTGTTAATGATTTGTTAGTGGCAATGATAGCACGACCATCGAGTTCTACAGCAAATCTTTCACTCTTTGGTTTGTACGTATCAATATTTTTACGTTTAATAAACTTCATTATGCTACCGCCATGCTACTAATCACACAGTTGACTGCATCTGATGAGTTTGCTTTGATCACAATACGATCACCATTAGAGAGGACTAGTTTTTCCATATCCATAACAAATGTGTCAGTTGCAACAATAGTTAAACTTTTTAAAATTTGATGAGCATTGCTTTTGATGTCACCTTCTGGAACAATCCATGCATCTACTATTGCATCAGTACTAGGGGTATGATTACAAATCATTAAAGTTGTAATACCATGTTCGCCAACAGAAGTAAAAACGTCGTTGTCAAGTGTGTTTGCTATATTTGTTGCTGTTATCATTATTAATCCTTAGAACATTAAACTAGCAAAAAACGCACGGCGCTTGCTAGGTAATTCATCTCTTACATTTTCGCTATTGACGAAGTACAGACCTGTACCACCTGGGCCTTCGGCTTCAGGATATATTTTAATTCTGCCAGCTTCGTTTGCTGGCACATCATACACAGTGTCAACTACCATACTTAATGATGTACGTAATTCAACTGATGGATTGTTTGCAATACCAGGACCTGGTTTTGTGGACAGCACCATTTTTAAATTAGCAGTGTCCATTGTTATTTCATTTGAGTCATTGATTCTAATATCACCAATGACCATTCTATTACCGTAAGTAGTAATCCATTGATTACCACCAATGCTAGTTCTCAGTTGCGCTTCAGTAATTGCGCCAGCACCTGAACTTGGATAGCCTGGAACGTTTTGTTCAACTAATTCAACGAATGTATTCGTTCTATTAACTTCTGCACCACCACTAGTAATATAGTTTAATTGTATACGTCTTCTGTCTGGCTGTTGGCTAATCGCATAATCTACGTACCCTTTATTAGGAACATCATTATCGTTATCACGTGCAACAATTCTAGCAGTGTAGTTTACTACACCATCTAATGTTACAGTACCTAATGAACTTTCTGCACCTAGTAAACTTAAATCAGTTCCAGATGTACCTGTTCTAATTGCGTTTATAACAATTGCAGAGTGCGTTCCAACACCACCAGTTGGTGCTCCAATAATAAATTCCCACATGCCAGATGTAGTAATACCATTGTAGTTCCAACTTCTATTCTGGTTAAAGAATAAGTTTGCATTTTCGTTAGGAGTAGCTGGGCCACCTCTTGCAATACTTATACCAGAAATACCACCAGTAGTAACACCTGCGGCAGCACCGTTGTTTAATCCAACCTCACCTTTGTTCAGTGTTAAAATTTTGTCACTAATTGCCAAGTCACTACTATCAATTGTAGTAGTTTGACCAGTTACTGCTAAGTTACCATAAATGTGGACTGTGCCCAAATTACCGGTATCATAGTTAGTTTCAATATGGACGTCGGCTCCTGCTTGGACGTGCCAATCACCAGTGATCCTGTTAACGCTTTTAATAGATGGCATATGCTTTTCCTTGTATGATATTTATCTGCATCGATAAAACATTAAGATTGCGATAACAGTGCAAACATGTACAGTTTATTGAAGTTGCGGATTTGTTTGTTTATAATCTCTAGCTGTTCGTTCACTCTAACAATACTGCTTTTAGATTTTTGATTTCTTGCGGTTATTTCTAAATTTCCCAACTTAACTATCTCTGCGTCAATTGCTTGTAGCATTCTAGTAACATCATTTTTAAACATTGGCAAATTGCTTTTACTATTAGTTAATTTTCTTCTAATAGTCTGCCAATCTAAACTTGATGAGATTTCATAATTTTCCATAACAGTGTATTTACTCACAAAAAAGCCACCCGAAGGTGGCTTTTTGATACTTCTAAAGTACTTCTTACGGATTACTGGAAACTTACGTTAGCAGCGGTAATTGCAACCTTGCTTAGGTAGTCGGCAGCGTTACCTAGAGAAGAAGCAGTGTTGCTTAACTCTACATAACCGTAACGTGTCATAAAGCCAACTACTGGTTCAAAAGTAGCAGGATCTAGAACAACACCAGAACTCATTAGAGGAATATATGGGCAATAGAACGCGGCTGCATCAGCTTCGCTTGGACCCTTATAACCTAACAATACTTGATTGCTGTTTTGTGCTGTAGTGTCAGCTAAGTAAGCATCAACATAAACACGCATAGCGCCATTCAATGTACCAACAAACTTAGTGTTTGTAGGAGCTTCGAATGTACCTTCTGTAGTACGAGCAAATGCGCTAGTAGTAGCAGACTGTAGAATTGTAAGAGCTTGGTTAGAAACAACAGCCCAGTTTGCCGCGCCACGACGTGTGCGTTGAGCAATCTTGTTTGCTTCACGGTTGATTAGAACTGCCAATGCGGCATGCTCGTCACCAACGAATGTTGCTGTTCCGCTAACAGAAGCTTGGTCATATGTAGAACCAACGCCAGCTAGTGAACGTAGTGAAGATAGAACTTCTTGGTCAATTTCAGCAGTAATTTCTTGTGCCAAAGCTGCCATGATTTCTGCTTCGATGTCAATACCTTGTTGAGCTTGTGCATCTTGTGCAGCCTCGAAAGTCCAACGAGCAGACAATTTACGTGTCTTAGCTTCGACGGCTTGTTTCAAGATCTGAATGCTCATACGCTTGCCTGGGTTACCTTCTAGCGCCGCAGTGCTTTGAGCACCAGGGGTAGCATCGACGTTATTACCAGAATAAGCAGAAGCAATTTTGAATGGGCTTAGAGCCTCTTCACCAGCTGTTACGCCATCACCACTATCTGCGTAACGAATACGTAGAGTGTGGATTTGACCAACTGGACCAGTCATTGGTTGAACGCCAACGATTTCGTTAGCAATAACTGTTGGCATAACACGACGGATAACCGGCAAAATTACGCGATTTAGTGTTGCAACATTACCAGCACTTGTGGAACCAGCTGTTGCGCTTTCTGCAAGATACTTACGTGTGTTCTCTAAAGTAACACCCATAACAGCCTTCTTATGGCCTTGTAGACCTTCTAGTAGGGCCTCTTTAGTTTCTTGCCATTTTTCGTTTAGCAATACGGACATAGTGTCATCTCCTTAGTTTTTAAGACCCGCTAGTTTGCGGATGTCAATTAAATTATCAATACCAGCATCGGCAGTGATTTTTGTAGGCTTGTTGCCTGTGATTTCCTTACTCTCTTGTAGTGCCTGTTTAGGTGCCTTAGTTTGAGCCTTACCTTCCATCACCGCTGGTAAGTACTTGTCAAACGCCAGTGCCAACTTTTGAGTCTGTACGGACTCTAATAATTGACCCATAATCGCCTTCTTTTCACCACTTAGCGGAGCTAGTAATTCCTGCATAGCTTCCTTGCGTTCCATTAAATCGTTAGCAACACGAACATTACGTTGTGCGCTTTCAATAATAGCTTGCTTCTCTACTAATGCTTGTTGTGCTTCTGCTAGTTCTGCTTCCTTCTTGTCTACAATTTTCAATAATCTTGAAGTTGTTGACTTTTCGTTAACATGACTAGACATATATTCTGCTGTGAAGGCTTCAAAAATCTTGCGACCAAAGTGGTTCTGACGTGCGCTATCAATGTCTTCACGTAGTTGTGTGATTTCACCGTTAAGTTTATCATTAACTGCATGTTCAACAATCTTAGCACTCTTCTGAATGAACGCTTGTTTNATTTCACCAAACTTTTCTTTGGCTTCACGTACAAGACGTACTTTAGTTTCTGCAAGGTCTTTTTTGTCTTCTGCGAATTCTCTAATTTCACCTGCTAGGGATTCTACTACGAATCCTTCTAACTTAGCAAAATTTTCTGCAACTTTTTGACGGTCACTTTGGAATTCACCAAGTTCTTTTGCTAGATTCTGTAATACAAAACTCTCAAGTAATTGAGCGTCCTGTGTCATCTTTGCTGTGTATTGAGCTTTAGCTTCCGCTAGGCTCTTTCTGTCAGCAACGAATTCAGCAATCTCGCCTTCCATTTTCTCACCTACCATCTTGTCAAGGGATTCAATCATAACGCTACGATCATGTGCGTAACGATTTGCAAATTCCTCTCTCAATTCAGAAGTGAGTTGGTCGCGAGTTTCTTGGAGTTTTGAATTCCAAGCTGTTTCGATATCGGATTTAATTTCCTCAGAAATAACTCCGCTCTCGAAAAGTTTCTTGAATGCGTCCAACATTTCTTTTTCTCCTCGGGCTTATTTTAGACCTTTAATAACATTAAGGATACTTTCCTTAAGGTATTTCTGGGCCTTTGGATCTTCTTTAACTTCGTGTGCCACTTGTATAGCTCTATAACCACCTTTAGAATTCATAAAATGTTCATAAATGGCTGTAGGATACGCACCTGGAGCACTTGGTTGTGCTACGATGTCAACCGTTATAATTTCAAAGTCACTGACTTCTCCATTACCGTCATTAACATTGCCGCTACCTCTGCTTGATACACCTAGTTTTACACCGGCTTCTAGCATAGTGCGGACTAGATTTCCCATCGGCGTAGGTAAGATTTTAAACTTACCATAGCCGTTTGGACCATCCATCCACATATCAGTAATCATGTGGCTTACACGGTCCAAGTTCACTTTTAAATCATCAGGATGATCAACTTCGCCTAGTACGCTGTACCCGTTTTTGATCTGATCAATCAACGTCTTGACAGCATTGCCAATTTGTTCCACAGGATACACACGCTGGTTAGCGTTGCGAATCCCACCTTGAATGCAAATCCCCTTCATATAAAGGTTCTTTCCATCCTCACCTTCGGATTCAACAATACAACGTGCTTGATCGAACGATAAACTTTCGCGTAATATTAGGCTCATNAAANTTTCCTAATTACTTNGCACGACCTGGTGCACCGTTTAAAGGACTTCTTGCGTTAACGTTAGTTTCGCCTGAACCCTTTTTCTCTGCGCCATGTCCTGCTTCTTTCTTCTTAAATGCTGTTTTACCAGCGTTGCCGCCTGGAACATTAATGTTTCCAGCGTTATCTTCTTTAGCAGAGCCTTTTAATAGACTGCTACCTTTTAGTTGGCCACCAGCTGCACCAGCTTCGCCGCCATTACCTTCTTTACCAGCACCTAATTTAAATGCTGTTCCGCCCATATCGTTCTTACCTGCAACGATTGACTTAGTGTTAGCACCATTGTCGCCCATCTTACCAAACTTGTCGTAAGTAGCGCCGCCAACTTTTTCTGTATATTCACGAATAAAAGACTCTTCTTCGCCTTCTTCTTCGCCTTCTTCGTCACCCATGTCAGCGCCAAACTCGTCGCCACCCATTTCGTCACCCATGTCAGCGCCGCCTTCGTCGCCACCCATTAGTTGTTCAAATTCTGCTTTTAGATCAGCAAGGGCATCTTCTAGGTCGTCAATACGTGCATCAGCATCGCCTTCTTCGCCTTCGTCGCCAAATTCATCAGCGCCAAATTCGTCACCACCCATTTCGTCATCACCCATCTCGTCGCCTTCGTCGCCGAATTCAACGTCACTAGCTAGATCGTCAGTTGCATCACCACCGATTTCGATAACGCTTTCTTCGCCCATACCAAAGTTTTCATCGGCACGGTCTTCTTTGTCGTCTTCGTTCTCGTCTTCTT
>JGI24768J34885_10000214_pt1 | contig 16606 bp, 18 predicted proteins | sample LakOntMetagenome_FD_34885 | JGI IMG/M metagenome (IMG submission 34885) | reverse complement strand
TTTTGATAAAACATCACAATTTGTGGATTTGTGGTGAAGTATGCGTGCGTGTATTTAGATGTATGCTTTTGATAGGTTTCTTTCAACTGTTATGAGCCCAGCTTTTGTAAGACGAGAGATGCAAAGTTCGCGCAGTGCATATCTTTTGAAATATCGTTCTTGCCGAAAGTTACGCGGCACGTGACTTCATCGCGGATGTATGTGTACTTGTACGCAAACTTCTCACGAAGAGTAGGCAGAGATGCAAGGAGCTCGTCGATTTTATCTTCGATAACGCGCGGCCCGGTCATTTTGACGAGGTGCAATTCTGTATTCACACCATCCTGAGCTAAGCGGACTTCGAGGGGGTAGGCATTGATTCCATCGCGATCCGTGCCAGGCGGTCCATCCTCGACAGCATGCGTCTCGATCGAAAGGGGCTGGCCGGAACTGTTCCGCACGATGACGCTGAGGTGCGTTACAGGATTGGCGGCAAGAAACCATCTCTTGGCTTTTTTATTGACGAAAAACAGGAGATCGCCGGTATCGCACAGTGCCAGCACCTGAGCGCGAGTCATGGCCGGCGTCGACGATAAATCGGGGTGACTGGTCAAGACGATCGAGAGGTATGCGAAAATTGCAGCAGCAGTCGTCATGAGGAATCGCATTTGTGTATTTGTGTATACATTCATTTTATTTCGATTCATTTCGCGCGGCGTGGGGACGGGGATGGGCGGGGGCGGGGCGTGCGGGGCGTGCGGGACGGGCGAGATGGCGTGCGGGATGCGCGGGATGCGCGGGGCGTGCGGGGCGTGCGGCGAATGGGTGTGCGGCGCCGGACCCTCGATCGCGTTGCGGCAGGCGGCTCGACGATCTTAGATAATTCATTTGCGCGGCGTTGCAGCGCAGCGAGATTCTGCGAGGCGCGCTGGGCCGATTCGAGTTCGCTTGCTGTCGAAGCCAAACTGGCCTGTAAATTCGTGCGGCGCTGCGCTACGCCCGATTTGTATGTCGACGCATCGCCCAAGATCCTCGAAACGGCCTGGTCACGTTGCATTGCGAGATTCGTGCGCAATTGAGTGACGGCAGCGCGATCTTGCGGCGTCTTAATGCGTTGTGCCTGAGTCGCCAATCGGGAAGTACGCGCTGCAAGTTCGCCTTTGAGGACTGAGATTTGCCGCATCACATCGGATCTGTATATTGCCTGCTGCGTATCGAGCGACGTCAATTCAGCGACGATCGAACGCATTCTCGTCTGGAGATCTGCGAGACTTGCCGATTGCGATTGGGACGTCACGATATCTTCGCGTAATTTCTGCAATTCGATACTTCCAGCATTCCTCGATGCATTACTTGGAAATGCACCTCCCAATCCAAAGCCTCCTCCAAGGCCTCCTCGCAGAACGAGTCCTGATAACGCGTTTCTTAGCTCATCGTTCTGTTTCTTCAGCATGCGTTTTTCGGCCATTGCACGTTCGGAGCTCAATCGCAATTGGCTTCGAGAAGTCCGCGTCGCTTTCAGAGTCATGCCTGGCGGGAAGGAGAAACTCACGCTCTGCGCCTTGATTGGCGGGATGCGTCGGACACCCATTCTGTTATACGTCGAGATAATAATGACGCTTAAGTGGAATCGATGTGTGCACTGTCCAATGCCGCCGATCACGCGATGCATGCGCGAAACGATCGACGCCTGTGATATCTTGCGAATTATGGAAGCTGCAAGTCTCATTCACGATTTAGATAGTCCGCATTTCCGTACGGCTTGCCGCGCCTTCTCGACCAAGGCGGCACGTCCGACGGGATCAGATACAGGTTGCAATGCGCCATACAATTTACGCAAGAAACGCGCATCGGCAGTATCGTCCGCCGCTACGGATAAAACCTTGACGTAATCTCCATCGCGCGTCATACCGTACTTCCATGTCGACATCTTCGCAATTCCCGAGAAATCGACGAGCGCGGCTTCGAACGATGGAGTCAAAACAATAGGTCCCATTGCAGTATGTTCGACGCCCGAGATCCAACTCTGCACGATCGCCTTCTCGATTGCCGCATACTCCATGTACCCGATACGCGTTCGAGGAGTCACGAACAACGCGCCTGGATCGATATCGATGCATGTGATATATGCGCGCAAAGACCCCACGCGCACGGATCCACATATAATTGGCGATGCGATCACCTTGGTGCATGCGTTAGTCATTGGCGTTTTCGCGTGTAAGATCTCAAACTGTTTCTCGACGCGGACTCGATGCTGTTTTGTGAATTGCGTCCATCCGACCTCGTCGAGTTCTTTGGGCGCGCGGTGGACGAGAATGCATATTTTTCGTTTGAGTGCTGGATCAGGCATGAATCTCCGTGCTGAATCGCGCATGATATTCAGGAGGTTTCTGAATCCTGTCAGAGTCGATGGCGTCACGCCAAGAACGTACGCATCGCGCCCGACCAGTTTCGGACTTGAACGAAGAAATCCCAGCTTGTGGAGAATATGAGATGTTTGTTTGGCGGGCATTTCTTTCATGTGATTGGAAAAAAAACCTCGAGTTACATCACGAGAGATGATGGGCCTGGATAATAAAGACACCGAGACGATTTCAATGGATTCAATGGGTTCAATGGATACTATCTTCCCCAAATCGCTTGCCGTCACCGCGACGCACCGCACGATGCAAAGCATCGCGGAATGCTGCGCTTCCTCGGCTCGTTTCGAAGCGGCAAGTGCTTTGGCCGCAATGGGCCCAATTCGACGCGCATTCGCATTGAGAATGATGTGTATGTAATAGCTAAAAAGAAAGAAAGTTGTTATTTTCATGAGCTTAAGCGCTACGGATACCTTATTTTATTAATTAATAATTAATAAATCATGTTGGTCGAGTTACTGACGCGCGATGGATTCAAGGTGGAAGTCGATAATATCGTCTGGGCGGAGTGCACGACCTTGAAAAATCTCGTCGAAGATATCGACGATCACGACAAAACTTTACCGTTACCCAATATCACGCAAGCCACGCTCGTGCCTCTCATCGACTTTCATAATGGGCGCGCGGCATGTGTCAACGAAGCGAGCGCCGAGGCCTGGGAACGGGAGTTTCTTTCCAAGTTCACTCCGATCGAGATGTGTGAATTGATGGTCGCAGCCAATTACCTCGCGGCCGAAACTTTCATTTCGGCTCTTGCGTCCAGCATCGCATCTTCAATTTCAGGGAAATCTCCACGTGAAATCCGGGAGATGCTGCATATAATAAACGATTTCACGCCCGAGGAAGAAGCGAGAATCAATAGCGATGTCGCCTGGGCGCTCGTCTGATTTTACTCAAAGCGCGTCAAGATATCGGAAACGTATGCGCGCAATGCCGTCAAGGTTCGGACGAATTCCGCGCATTCCGCATTGGTCATCGTGCGCGACAAAAACGTATGCTCGGTATCCAGAATATCAGTGCATACTTCCGAGACGCGATTGTACGTCTCGGGAGTGCACGGTTCATGTAAGAACTCATACGCAATCTCGATATCTTCAATTGCCATAGCGTGGACTGGCGGAATTTGATTTTTTTTAATGTGTTGTACAACCAAGCCGAGACCGCGCAAGGCTTTCTTGCGATGCACGATCTCGATCGGCACCTCAGATGACATTTAGTAGCCGCTTGAACGACCGCTTGAACGACCGCTGGTCACGGACGAAGAATTACCATTTCGCGGTGATGTGCGGCTGTTAACCGTGCGTTTCGACGATCGCGCACCCCATCCAGTCCAGCTCGTGTTCTTATTGTTCTTATTGTTGTTATTGTTCAAATCATTCAGATCATTCAAGGTGCCTGGTTTTGTTGGTGAATTCCCTACGAAGCGCCGCATATTCCCAGGCGCATCGATTGCGACGGCGCGTCCTTGGCCATGAGACGAGTTAAGGAATTCCAATTTGCCGCGCGATGGACCCGTCTGGTAATCGGCCAAGATTGCATCCCATAACGCAAAGTATTGAGGAACTGCATGCCGAGCACCGACGCGCAGTAGCCTTAGAATATCACGTTTCGCGCCGCGGCCAGGAACGAACGATTCCATCAACGCGAATGTCCCCTTGGCGCCGCGTTGGTATATATGCAATTCGCAATTCAAGTAGTGCGCGGCAGCTTCGGCTTCGGGAAAATCGCCCCATGCATCCCGCATCATGAGCAATGCATACTTTTTCCATGAAAATTGGCCTCGGGACGTTTTAGTCGGCACGAAGAACTGCGAGCGGTACATGGGATTTCCTTGGCTCGCATGCTTGGCAATTCCGACAATGGCATTTTGTAATTTTGTCGAACGCTCAACTTCATTGACTACGCGTTTACGAAGCATTTTCGTGACAGATTCAAGCTCGGACATTCGCGTGACGGGAAAATTATGTTCGACAATATGTTTGGCATGAAGAATCGCATAGAAAAGCGAGTTTGTCTTATGTTTTGCGTTCATCTTGGGCTCGTAGATGCGATACTGCGCTGAATTCAGGGTTTTTGATACTGATCGATGCGTTGGTGAGCGTCCATGCATGCATTCCAAAGCAACAGCCTCGAATTGACTCTGGCGTTTCGGCGAAGGGTTGATCTCTCGCAAGACTGCCTGAGCTAATTCAGGGCGGTGGCACCCTTTCAGCAGAATGGCAAGTTGTTCTCGTTTGCGTTGTTCGAGCGTCGTTGGTTGCATTGGATGAAGTACCTCTAGTATACGCCACACATTTTTTTAGACCTCGGCCATGTCTTCTGCACTTACTACAGCTTCTTCTTCCTCATCATCTTGTAGCAAAGTCGGGCTAGGTTTCGGGTCGTCGAGCGAGACAGTCTTACATGACGCACACAACTCTTTTGTTAACCCCAAGTATATGTCGAGAGCTGATACGGGTCCGATGCATCGGCAATATGCGCAATACGAAATCACGATATCGCACGCCTCGTCGCACGTACACCGCTTGGACATTTTCGCCAGGCATATTGTGCACATCGACTGCTCGCAGCACCTGAGACTCGTCGATGAACGAGCGCATTCATCGTTGGGGCAGTACTCATGAGAACATATGGGGCACGATGTCGTCGACGTATTTCTATCGCGAATCGCTATTTCTATGTACCTCGCCCGCGGCATCGATACACGGCGAGAGCGTTCCTACATTGCGCGACAAAAAGTTCGCAGCCGTTTAAACATACACATACCGTCCTCCCCCGCCTCCGCCGCCTCCTCCGCCGTCCTTGGGATCCTTGGGATCCTTGGCATGGGATTGTGGATGCGGAGCGGGTGGGTGTACGGCACTCCGATCGCCACGATTCCGAGAAGATCGGTGCCTATTGTGCCTGTCGTTTCTGTCGTGTCTGTCGTGTCTTGGTTCATTTCTGTCGTTTCTCCGCTCGTTTCTTGGTCTCTGAGAAGAGTGGTGGTGGTGGTGGTTCATATGTTGAGAGTAATTCTGGGGTTGTTGTGTGTATTGTTGCGTGGTGTATATGTGGGGTGGTGGCTGCATATATTGCTGGTAAGGGTGTGGGTAGTATGTGGTACTATTTGGAGGTGGGCCTGGCGGAGGTGGGAGGGGCGGGAGGGGTGCGAGAGGAGCGTGACCTGGAGGGTACGACGGATGTGTGTTTGGAGCCGCAGGGTCAATGTGCCGCCTGTACATCTGCTGCATGCCGATCGAATGGAGCATCATCTTCGAATGCTCGATCAAAGTCGCCGGCGTGCTTCCATTAAAGTCCAAATTCGATATGAAGGCGTGCCGCAATAACCGGATCGTCAAGTTCTTTCCGAAAATCTTGGCGAATATCCGATTCGCATACCGGATATAACTGTTTTTTATGACGTACGGCTTGCCCTGTTCGTCGACAAAGAGGTATGCGCGCGGCTGGGTCGATAAACTCGCGCGAATGACATTCAATAACGCATCTGGAATCTCACGCTCGAACCGCCCATACTTCTTGGACGTTTTATATGCATTCAGAACGAGCTGGCCCGTCCCATTTGGCTGCATAACGATAAAGTTCGCGACGCCTTGATCGGTCGAAGGAGGTTGCTTTTCAACGACCTTCAAAACGCCGAAATCTGCGCGTAGAGGTTCGATGAGCGTATACATGGCCAGCATGAGATGTTCAGATGAGCCATACCTCGAATACGCCAGCTCACGTTCTTTCATCACGATATCTTTCCATGGAACCCAGTTCGCGCGTTCGCGATCTGAAGGTTCGGCCGATGCGATCTGATCGAATATCAATTTATCGAGCGTTTTGAATCTCGTATTCCATTCTTCCAGGGCTTCAGGGTATGTCTCCTTGAGGCCCGGCACATGTTTGAAAAGACCTTTGATCGATGAGACAAAAGCCTTTTTTGTCTGGTCGTTCGTATATGCAGCCTCAATACGTGCATAAGCTGCGCGGGGGTACTTGACGAGATCCTCAAGCGGACGTCGGTCGGAGAGTTTCTGAAGAACGCTCAAATTGCGGGTATACTGGTCTTTCGTCGCGGTCGATAAGTCCGCGTCGAGAATAGCGCGAATCCAGGGGTGCGTTACACTCTGGGCTCGCGGAGCTTGTGTGATCGGAGCAGCGGGATCGCCGCTTGTCATGCAATGTAAACACGAAAAATAAACGGGAATGCAACTCGTTCAAATCATTAAATCGATCCTGCCGCATCGACGCCAACGACAGTTCCGCTGGCATCTTGAAGAAGGATGAATGCTGGGCCGGCCGGAAGTGCCGATTTGTCGGTGGCATTGCGCGTTACGACTTGGACGCCAGGGTAGAGATCAGCGAACATCGTGCTCCCGACGATATCTGCAGCTTTCTCGCCCTTCACGATACCTGAAACGTTCGGAATATCGCCCTTGAGCTGACGCTTCGAAGAGGACGTGCCGCTGCCAATACCGATACTTCCAAGCTTCCCTCCGCTCATGTACCATACGAGCGCGACGCTGACGATACATGCACACATCCCCATAGCGGCAATGAGAACAACAATCATCTTTGCCTGTATATAATATAATCACCCCAGTTTTTTTTCTTATAATATAAGAGCATGATACATGTATCTCGCACTGCTCTCCTCATCGCCGTCGTCCTCATAGCACTTGTCATTCTGCTGATGCAACGCAAGGAAGGCGCTACGGCAGCAGGCTCAGGATGTTACCGGTCGCTTGGGAAGTATATTGACGAGTCAAGCAAGTACGAGACGTGGGGGGGGGNGGGTCCTCCTCTCGACCCAAAACAATGTAATGGAATGGAGGTGGGGTACGGGAAAAAATGCTACAAATCAGATGGAAACAAATGGAAAGAATCTAAAGGCAAAACGCCACAAAGTGGGAAATGCGTTTCATGGGTCAAGAAAGTCGATTGGAAAGCATCGCCAAACGCCAAGAACCGGTTCCCTGTCTATGGATCATACAAGAAGTCTTCAGGGATATGGAAAGGAGGGGAACTTGAAAATGTAAACTATGGCGTGACGGTCAAGGAGTGTGGCGCCAAGTGTGATGCAAACACTGCATGCACGGGATTCACATTCGCCAAACCCAAGGGAGGCACAGAGACGTTCGATTGCTGGCTGAGGAACAATGCCAATACGAACATCGACAAGAAGGACAAGACGTGGTACTCGTACGATAAAAATGCCGGTGGCGTCACTGCGGCAACGGGTGGTGAACCAAAATCTGCAGTCGAGCTCTGGGAACATGGCGATTTTGTTTCCGGGACCAGTAAGGGCTTTGATGAGGGCGAGGTTCCTGATCTATTTGAATGGACCGACAAAGCGAGCGCGATCAAGGTGAAGCCGGGGTACAAGGTGGATGTATTCGATTACAAAGAATATAATGCCGGCAGGGCAGGTGCAGCATACGCGACAATTCCGGAAGGGAATCACGTCCTGTGGAATGATAATATCAAGGCACTGAATCCTCCCAAAGGCTCAAATCAAGGATGGTCTGATCAGATTGCATCGATGAAAGTAAAGAAAGTCTAAATAAAAAATAAAATCTGTACATATATAATAAGCAAGATGATGTCGTATCTCCAGACGTTCCCTGGCTTCCTCGTCTTCATGGCCGTCGTGTGTCTCCTATTCAACCTCTTCGAGAAACGTATTTGTGGCATGCTGGGCTCTGGGGGCAAGGAGACGTGCGAGACCGTCGGCGATTATGCGGTTCCTGCAGCGACGTTCTCGGGGTGCGTCGCGCTCATGTGTCTTTTCTTGTCGATGATGGGTATGGGTCACGCAATGGGCGGCATGGGCATGGGGGGTATGGGTGGTGGGTATGGTGGCATGGGAGGGTACGGCGGCGGGTACGGCGGCGGGTACGGCTACTGATCGATCCGTGAGAGCCACGCAATGCACGCTTCGTGGTCCGCATTGTGGTCCCAATGTCCTGCAATGTGCGCGAGCTCATGCAAAATAATCTGAAATAATGTATCGCGACGTCGAGATTCGGTCGTATTAATTCCGTCTTCGCCAGTCTCGATATAAGAAAAAGTAGGCAATTCAATAAAAATAAATTGTCCCTGGGCGTATGCGCGTACATCGTAGCCGCCCAGTGGTTTCTGAACGATTCTCGAGACGTTATCGCTTGGAAGCAGACATTTCTTTAATTTACGTACTTCAGATTCGCGTCCCGGCCAGATTCGAGATGTCAATTTTGCGGCCAGTGCATCGCACCGCTTCGACAAGTACACGAGGCGATCAGCGACGAGTGCGCGGACATTCTCAGGATCAGATTTCAGCATATAATGGATCTTGGAATTGCGCAGTTGAACGGGTTCCCAGATCGTCGTTGGCATGTGATAAAATGTCCGTGCGATACGACCGAATGAGTATAAAAGAAGCGGCGGCGATCCAAATATATCGAGCAGCCAGCTGAGCATTTCTATAATAGACCATGAAAAAAATGTTGGTATTACAATAGAATCCTACCAAGAATGTCGAATAGTGGCGATTCTAGCATGATACTGGTCGTTGTCATGCTGGGATGCTGCTCGCTCGTATCTAGCGGAGGTCTTGGAGTCGCATATTGGCAAGGCTATTTATGCAAATGGTTCCCTGATATGACTTTCCTGTGTACCGGCGCAACAACAGAGACTCCCACACCGACGCCAACACCGACAGTGACAGCGACGCCAACAGCTACACCTGACCCTGCATCTAAAAATACGACCGCATGTGATGCCGCAAAGAAGAAATGCGATTCTAAAAAAGGCAAATCGAGAGAATCGTGTTTGAAATCTGCGAAGAAGAAGTGTTAGTTTTAATCTAAAAATCTAAAACGACACTTAAGCAAGATGAATATATCTATAAAGAATATAATGGACCTCGCTGCATTTTTCGCATCGGCACAGACTTCTCCGCCTACCGCACCTACCGCACCTACTGTACCTACAGCACCTGCCGTCCCCATCGCGGCATGTGATGTACCTGTCCAAACCGCCAAAGTCAAAGTCAAGGCGAAACCAACGAAATCAAGATCCGCCAAAGAGCCAGGCGTCGCCGCGCGAACTACGAAAGTACCTAAAAAGTCACCTGCAAAACCTACCGTCGCAAAGAATTCACCTTCTAGAGATATCGATGCCGACGATGACGCGATCGATCCCGACCCACCCGAAGCCGATTTCGACGAGATTCCCGAAGACGATTCTCAATATGGCGGCGGCGAAGATATTCACGAAATCGATTCTGAGATTGGCGATGATGCGTGCATGGAAGACGAGGATCTCGATGATGAGGCGGGTATGGTAACGTGCGACGTCGATCTCGATACGAGTTATTCGAGGATTGGCGCATGGAAACGACGCGATAAATCCACGTTGCCCTGCCCAGATTTTATCGGGCCGCCACTGGAACCGGACGACGATTCGCATATTCTGTGATGCGTTCAATTCCAGTAAAAAAAGACTCGCCTACAATCATATCAGGATCAATGCCGCCACGCAAGGAGAAGGATCCCCAGCTGACACGTGCCAAGCGCGACGAGTCTGAGATCGATATTGTCGAGCCTGTCGCGCACATCAAGCAGGAAGAAGGGCTTCTTGATGAAGACAATATGCCCTCGCTCGTCGACGATACTGGCGACGAGGTTCTTGAGGACGAAGACGAGGATGGCGAGGATGGCGAGGATGGCGAGTATGGTGACGAAGAGATGGAGATGTACGACCCAACACAAGTCCTCGGCGAGATCTTCGTGACAGAGCAAGGCGAGACGGTCGCTGATATCATGGCTGATATTCGCAATGCTATTGAAAAGGGCGTCAAGGTTCTTTTCAAAATGTCGACGACGCTCGAGACGCTCGCAAAGTCCAAGCGCGTGTAAATAGAGTTTTAAATAATAATTCAAATTTATGGTTTTAGGATTTTTCAGTGAAGAAAAAAAAACACGTGGCGCCACCTGTCAAAACACGTGGCGACACCTGTCAATTGTCTTTTTTCCTTTTCTTTATGTTGCCAGTCCCACCACCACCACTCTCATAATAAATAATAAATCATAATGTCTTTCACGCCAGATCTCGTGTGGATGGCTCGCGCTTTGGATGTCGTGACTGAAGCGACGCCTGGTGATTTGGTTTTATTATTTGACGATGACGATATTGTCGCCGAGGTCTATAAATGCAAGGCAATGTGTGGCGATGGAATCGACTTTATGCATGTGTCATGGACACCAGGCGTATCGTGGCGAGACATCCACGCTGCAATGCATATCAATACGCCACAAGAATATATGAACGCACCCCGGAAATGTTCGTGTATCTCGAGACCTCCGCGCGGCGAATATGCGATTTGTATGATGTCAACGACATACTCGGGACATGAATTGTATGAGGCGCTTCACGATTTCGGCACGATCGGCATGTACTCGCGCGACTTTGATTTCGGCGTTGCGAAGCGTGTACCGACAACGACAACGCCGCGATTCTCGACTTTATCGTCGCCATTCACATCGACGGCATGAGCAATGCGGCGACCATAATACCGACAAGAGCACATACGATCAACAGGACACCCCATCCCCTCAATCGGTTGCCGCGAAAGACAATCTCTGTAAACGATTTCTTCTCAGGAGGCGCTTCAGATAAGTTTGGCGTCACGTCAAGTGATGTCGTCTTTGTAGGGGGCGGAGGCGGCGCTGTATTTGTAAGATCTTGAACTGTTCCGACAAGCGCATCTTGGACATCGTCAACAATTGTCGCGAACGATGTCGGGAGTCCAAGCGACCGTACGAGATCTCCAAGTTGACTTCCTGTTTTCGGCGGCCCGTCGAATTCGTCAGTGTCATCGTTCTCGCCCGTTATTCCCTTTTCGAGATCAGCGAGTCGTTTCTCTTGTGCGGCCATAATGTCCGAACTCTTCACGAGTCCTGGAATCTTATCGCTGTCGAATAAATCGTACCATGCCGTGCCTCCTGAAGTCGGTGCCGCAATGGGATCAAGAGCGCTTCGCGTCGGGAGTGGCGTTGGCGTGGCAGTCACGGGCGCCGGCGTCGCTGTCACGGACGATGCATCGAGAGAGTCGACCGTTTGGAATTCGTCAAGTACGGGCTCGTCGTCGACATACGGATCAAAGTCCATATTCTACAGCTCTAATGTAAAGCGCTAAAATAAAAATTAAAAAATACATGCGCTTAAGGATCGTGCGCATTGGTGTTGAGCATATATATGGAAGGCAAAGATCTCATATTACTGAAATCTTTGCAGTCTTTCTTCGCACACCAGGATAATCTCCAGTCACTCACAGACGCTTTCAATGACGAATCATTATCTCTTCGCGTGATCGATTGGGCATGCACAAACTGGTCGAAAAAGAATAATACGGCCTGGATTGTCTCGGACGAGTGTGGCGAACGAGCATGGAACTTGTTTTTGGAGTACAAGAGCATGCTCAAGAGTTTCAGCAAGAAACTCTTCGACCCATTCAGGCGTCGGGATCGCATCGAGTTTTCCGACAGCGATGGGAATCCGTTGATGACGACCGTAGCGCAACTCAACTTTTTCAGGTGGGCGATCCGTTTCAATGTTCTGGAGTATTGCAAACGTAACCTCCGTGATATCGAACGTGATATGCTCGAGAGCACCAAGGCAGATGCGACGGTCAAGCCGGGACCTGGACCAGGACTGGGCAAACCGCGCCGACGCCAACTCTCGAAAGCCGCGGTCCATTCGTGCACGACAACCAAGCTGCGCGTGAAAATCAATTTCCGGTAAGGTATTTCACGGCTTTGCTGCGTGACCTCCTGCGACTGCGCCGGATTCTGATTCGGTTCGTATATGTGTCGTCTCGTACTTGATGTAAGAACTGAACTACTATTGTATGCATTCACATTTACATAATGGAACTCGCACCAGATCGCAACAACAACAGATCACAGTCCATACATCCGGCGGAGATGCAGTGGAAAAATACGCTTGCCGGGCCAGCTCTGAATCACATCAAAGAACCATCTGAAACCAGTATCGATCCGCCGCGCGATGCACATACGCGAAAAGTCATCGTTGTGCACGCGGAAGAATACATCGAGTCGTCCGCCGGAATCTGGGACGCCGGGAGTTTTTGACGTCTCGACGATTCCGATCCAACGAATATCGTGCTGTAAATGAAACATGAAACGAATCATCATTTTGAACTTCTTCATTTTCTTCTTCCACTCGTTTTCGGTCAGATCGAAGCGTCCAACATTTTGCCACACGATGATCGTCTTATTATAGTTCTCGTCTGTCCGGTCCGGCTGGTTTTTATCCCAAAAAACTGGGTCGGGATCCTCGACGCCATCGTTCCATTCACCGTCTTCAGGCGCATAATTGACTTTTCCGTCTTCCATAGTCATGCTTCGAAGAGGGAAACCATCTTGCTCAAATAAATCATCAAAAAAAACTGCATGTGACTCGTCCGATTTTTCGATTAGATGAGGCGCAATTTTTCCACCAACTTGAACCAATTTGCCACGATCGTCGTGTCGAAACATGATCACTGTGCCATCAGTCTGTGGGACGGCAATCATCTCGGATTATTTTCTTGGTGAGAAATGTATCAAACAGCGTGTCCTTAAGCGTGTTTGTGTGTATGCTTAAGCTTAAGCGTGTTTATTTGATTTTTTTACACGTTGTCAATTAATTATGCGTCTTCCACAAACATAAAGTTTCTTTTGGCTGCTGTGTGAGGAGGTGCCGGGCGCGAGGGGGGCGGCTTGCCGTGCGAGGAGTAGACGGTGTACCCGGCCGCCTTGTACTGTTTCTTGCGTTTCGAAGCTTGAACGTGACATGGACCCCACGCATCGACGATATCGTACACGAGTGGCGGTACGCTGGAATCGCCGCGCATGACTCGGCCGATAGGTTGCGTGATATCGCTGCAAGGAGTCGCGAATATTAAAGAAGTCAATCGAGATTCGTCGAAACCTTCGCCGACCAGCGCATATGTCGCAACGAGAATTCGGGATGTCGGGACGGCCTTCGCGCCGCCCAAGTACGTCGATGCATCAGCTCCTTTTTTGTTCAACAAAGCGCATATATCTTCGCAATGCGCGCGGCGATGCGATAAGATCAAAATATCCCGTCCGAGGAATTCGTCGCCGAGCGCGAGATCCACGATGAAATTCGTTCTGTCGATATTATCTGCCAAGTGACCGAGAAGACCCGCATGGTCCAGGCCGCCAATACGGTTCGTCGGCGCCGGGCGATTGTATGCGTCGCATTTATATGTCAAGGCACGCACGATGACATCGCGCCTCTTGAGTTCCGGAGCCATATACGACAACGGTCCTAAATGATAAAAGATCGTCCGTTCCAATCCATCGCGGCGTCGAGGCGTCGCGGACAAGCCCAAGACGTACGGGAAACTCAGCATTTTCATCGTCGATCCAAAAGCTTTGGCCGCGACGCTGTGGCACTCGTCGTACACGAGAAATCCGAACGCGTCGAACGATGTGTGGCTCCACGGCCGCGAAATGAGAGTTTGGATGAGTGCAATGACGATATCGCCGCTCATATCGCACGTCGCGCCTTGAATTGTTGAGACGCGCGCGTTCGTGAATTGCATGATACGTTGTTTCCATTGCGCGGCCAGCATGACTTTATTGACGATAATCAAAGTTTTCGTCTTGAGAGTCGAGATGATCGAGAGCGCGCATACCGTCTTGCCTCCTCCCGTCCGCAACGAAAGAACCGATCCTCCGTGAGTATATAAAGATTCCAACGTCGCCGCGACGGCTCGAGGTTGATTCATTGATTCTTTCAATGTGCCGTTGAACGTCACATCGATCGGTTGGCCCGGCACCCTCTCGTCGCGGATCTTCGCTTCCGGGAACGACGCGATGGCCCAGTAATGCGGCACGAGAAAACTTGACCCAGTTTGTGTATACAGCGAGTACGACGGGAGCGGCGGCATGCCCGGCGAAACGTCAGGCACGACAGTCAATTCGCGACGGATTCTCGATATCGTTTCGAGATCCACATTTTTCAAGGCAATGCCGTGACGCGTCGCGACGAGTTCAGATACAACCATAATGCATGTATGATTCCTATGTAAATCCACTCCCATCGCGGATCGGCTTAAGCGTATTTTTATATCGGTTTACATAAACGGTGTACGAGCGCGGAAAGGCTCATAACAGTTGAAAGAAACCTATCAAAAGCACACATCTAAATACGCGCACACATACTTTACCACAAATCCACAAATTGTGATGTTTTATCAAAACACAAAAGTAACAACAAAATCGAAAAGTCACGCTTAAGGACACCAAAATAAATAAGTGACGCTTAAGGACTCGTGTTCCACATAATCAACATCGTTATTTTTTCATCATACGATGGATGGAAACGAAGATGATACCATCCATGATCCAAAGGACCGGACAATAACAATCAAGTCGGGTCTCCAAACAACGCTCCTAATCCCGGAACTGGCACCGCTCATCGAGGATTGTGTTCGTTTCGTGAGCGAGCTATCTGTTAGAGGCAGCCGAATTGTCAACGGATTCCTACTTCACGCACACGCCACCGGCATCGGGATCGACATCGACAATACAACGCCTAGACAGACTGTTGTGAGCCAATGCTTCACTGCGGGTGTCAAAGGATCGAAAAAGAAGCGGCTCCCGGTCCCTGGATTTGCGGCGTGGTTTGAAATCAACGAACATCGCTACCCACTAGCACCAGCACCCCCTGGTATACAGCTGAAAGAGATAATGGACTACGCACGCACTACGTATATGACCGCCTTTCACAACAACCTCTGGGTGCACCACAATGGCCGGCTGTACAAGTACCTGGTCGCGCGTTTTGGCGATGAGGTGGCACCCATACTCCACAAGCTGATCACGTGGAAACGTCGGCCTTGCGATGTCGAGACCGTCTTGCAGCTCAACGCCGACCAATCTGGATGTGTGCGATATGAGCGGGCAGCGTTTGGCCTTGGCGACGAGTCAACCGACGGGCTCGGTGAATGTCTGTTGAAAAAGAATGCGACTGCGTGCCTGACAGCATCATTTCGATACTTGAGCTACGTTGAGAGCAAGAATAAGAATATTGAGGACGGCCAACCCGGTCACACAAAATTGTGGACGCCGGCGCCGCTCTGCACCATCAAGCGCCACTGTATGACGATCGACTCCAAGATTTTGTTTGTACTGTTCAAAAAAACCGGGTCAGTGATTGCTGACGATATGAAGTTCGAGGACTTTTGGGCCCTGGCACCCGACCACTTTGCGAGCACATTCGACCAAAAGAGGATGGATAAAGGACGACGCGCACACGGCCCTTCGAACCAGCTGAAGCAGAGGTGCTACGTGCAGACCGACGGTGTCGCGATCTCCGTGCAGTACAGGCCGGTCGGCGTGAACCGCATCAAAGGTGGCAACCGCTCCGAAATGAAGCGTAAACGCGACGAGGCCAAGGCGGTCAAGGATCTTGCCGAGGCCAATGGCACGGTCGTTGAAAAGAAAACGAGGAAGACCGCAAAAAATGTTCGAGCCGATGAGCGACGCAGTGACCTGACGTACGGCGGCCCGGTACCCGACGACGTGGTGAAGATCGCATGTGATCCAGGCCGCAGCAACATTATGTACCTCGTTCGCGGCGGTGACAACAAGCGCTTCCAGCTCACGAGAGGACGATACTACCACGAGAGCGGGACGCACAGCCTCAACGAGTCCTGGAAGAAGTGGAGCGCCCCGTTGCAAGCTCATAATTTGGCGCTCGCAGACCACAACTCAAAGACTGCATCAGTAGATCGATACAACGCGTTCCTATCCGTTGAGGCAGACGGGTGTGACGCCGTGTGGAAAGTCAACTACGCTCGACGCGCGAGTCGCGGGCGCTTTGGGACCTACTGTGGCAAGAAGAAGGTGCTACAGGGATTCCTTGCATCGTTAGGGAAGGGCCTTGGTTTAGGGTCGGCCGAGGAGAGGAAACGTAGGGTGATCGTCGGTTTCGGCCAAGCCAAGATTGCATCGACAGGTCGCGGGGAGATGGCCGTCCCGACGACGCAGGCGTTCAAGGAGTGCGCGCGGATGTGGCACACGCGGCTGGTCGACGAGAACTACACCACGTGCGTGTGTCACGACTGCGACGGTCGCACAGGAGACGTGAGGACGAAGAGAAACATAAATAACGAATTGGTGATCGGATTCAACCGCGCAGTGCGC
>JGI24768J34885_10000210_pt1 | contig 16809 bp, 30 predicted proteins | sample LakOntMetagenome_FD_34885 | JGI IMG/M metagenome (IMG submission 34885) | reverse complement strand
CCCGTAGATGCACCTGAAGGAACTGCTGCCCGACCTTTAATACCATTTGATGTTAACACATCAACTTCAATAGTGGGATTACCTCTTGAATCAAGAATCTGTCTTGCAAAAATACTTTTAATATGAGCCATAATTAGTTTTTAGAAGAAGCGATATTCTCAATAAATTGATCGAATAAATAACGGGAGTCATGAGGTCCAGCTGATGCTTCAGGATGATATTGCACAGAAAAAACTGGTTTATCAGTTAGTTCAATCCCGGCGATTGTATCATCGTTTAAGTGCATGTGAGTTACTTTTACATTAGTTTGAGTTGCAATACTTTCTTTTGAGATTACAAATCCATGATTTTGAGAAGTTATTTCTCCTTTACCCGTTTTTAAATTTTTAATTGGATGGTTAATTCCCCTATGTCCGTTAAACATTTTTTCAGTTTTTAAACCTTGACTTAAGCCAAGAATTTGATGTCCTAGACAAATTCCAAAGATTGGTTTTTTAGTTGCTACGATTTGTTTAACCAATTCAACGGAAGAATTCATAACTGAAGGATCTCCAGGTCCGTTTGAAAGCATATAGCCATCTGGTTTAAAAGCTTCAAGTTCACTAATGCTGGTATTCATAGGAAAAACACGAACATGGCAACCCCGATCCGCCAAGCATCTAATAATATTTTTTTTAACACCAAGATCAAGTAATGCTACTTTGTATAGTGGATTATCCAAACTGAAGTCGTAGGCTTTTTTAGTTGATACACGCGAAGATAATTCTAAGCCAGCCATAGATGGAATTTCTTTTAATTTTAAAGAAAGTTTTTTGATGTCCGTTTCTTCTGAAGAAATAATTGCATTCATCGCACCTTTATTTCTAATGTGTCTCACCAAGGATCGAGTATCGATATCTGATATACCAACAGTTTCACTTATCTCCATAAGTTCTTGTAGCGAAGATTCACCTGATGGTCGCGAAAAGCCTTGAGAGAATTTTTTTGTGACAAGTCCAGCAATTTTAATGGATTCAGATTCTATTTCTTCCTTATGAACTCCGTAGTTTCCAATATGTGAAGTAGTCATTATCAAAATTTGCCCAAGGTAGGAGGGATCTGTAAAAACTTCTTGGTATCCGGTCATTCCTGTATTAAAAGCAATTTCTCCGCCAGTTGTACCAATTTTTCCAATTGCTAGACCTTCAAAAAAAGTTCCATCTTCTAAAAGTAGAACTGCAGGATGATTTTTTTCCATTTAGAATTTTCGTCAAAATTAGGAACTATGATTCAATAAAAATTACTGGAAACAAAAAAAGGCAGTTATAACACCACCTTTTTATTAACAATTTATAAAATATGTTAGTTTTCTTCTTTCTTTTCTTCTTCAGTTGAATCTTCAGCTGGTGTTTCAGGGGTTGTTTCTTCAATAACTGGTTCTTCAGAAACTGCTTCTTCAACAACTGCTTCTTCAGCTACTACCTCTTCAACGATTGCGTCTTCAACAACTGTCTCTTCAACAACTACTTCTTCAGCTACTACTTCTTCAACAACTGTCTCTTCAACAACTACTTCTTCAGCTACTACTTCTTCAGTAACAGTATCTTCAACAACTGCTTCTTCAGAAACTACTTCTTCAGTAACTGTCTCTTCAACAACTACTTCTTCAGAAACTACATCTTCAACAACTGTCTCTTCAACAACTACTTCTTCAGAAACTACATCTTCAACGATTGCGTCTTGAACAACTGTATCTTCAGCAACTACTTCATCCGAAACTACATCTTCAGCATCTGTTTCACCAGAAACAGAAGGAGTTGTTGCTCCACCACCTCTTCTAGATCGACGGGTTGTTTTCTTAGCTTTTTCGTTTGTATAGATATCGTTGTAGTCAACAAGTTCGATTATACACATTTCAGCATTATCTCCTAAACGAAAGCCTGTACGAATGATTCGTGTATATCCTCCATTTCGAGTTGCAATTTTAAGAGCGATGTCTCTGAATAGTTCAGTTACAACTTCCTTGTTTTGCAGATGAGAAAAAACCAAACGTCTTGAATGCGTTGTATCATTTTTTGATTTCGTCAAGATTGGCTCGACAAAAACACGAAGTGATTTAGCTTTCGCCAATGTCGTGGTGATTCTTTTATGTTCCAAAAGAGAACAAGCCATATTAGAAAGCATTGCTTTTAAATGTCCTGTTTTTCTTCCTAAGTGGTTTACTTTATTACCGTGTCTCATGATTTAAATCTTAATCTTTGTCTAATTTATATTTTGCGACATTCATTCCGAATACCAAATTTTTGTTGTCAACTAGGTCTTCCAATTCTGTTAAAGATTTCTTTCCAAAATTTCTAAACTTCAGTAAATCAGATTTTGCTATTGAAACAAGATCTCCTAATGTTTCTACATCAGCAGCTTTCAAGCAATTTAAAGCTCTAACAGATAAATCCATATCTACTAATTTTGTCTTAAGCAATTGACGCATGTGTAGTGATGTTTCGTCAAATTCCTCAGTTTCAGCTTTAATTTCGCTATCTAAAGTAATACGCTCATCAGAGAACAACATAAAGTGATGAATAAGAATCTTTGCTGCATCTTTTAACGCTTCTTTAGGATGAACAGAACCGTCAGTCTTGATGTTAAAAATTAATTTTTCGTAATCAGTTTTTTGCTCAACTCGAAAGTTTTCAACTGTATATTGAACATTTACAATTGGTGTAAAAATAGAATCGATAAAAATTGTTCCAAAAGCAGCGTTTGATGATTTATTCTCCTCTGCAGGAACATAACCACGACCTTTAACTATTGTTAATTCAATTTCTATNTTAACTGANGATTCCATGTTGCAAATCACTAAATCTGGATTTAAAACTTGNAATGCACTNGTATGTTTTCCAATATCACCAGCTGTTAATTTAGTTTGACCACCAACAGTTATAAATACAGTTTCTGAGTCAGTTCCTTCAATCTGTCTTTTGAAACGNACTTGTTTCAAATTTAATACGATTTCAGTTACATCTTCTACAACACCTTTCAATGTTGAGAACTCGTGATCTACACCTTGTATTTTTATCGAAGCAATTGCAAATCCCTCCAAGGAGGAAAGTAAAATTCTTCTTAAAGAGTTACCAACTGTGATACCGTATCCAGGTTCAAGTGGACGAAATTCAAATTCTCCGTTGAACTCATCGGAGTTAATCATGATTACCTTATCTGGTTTTTGAAAATCCAATATTGCCATTTTGTTTTTTTTATTTAGAGTATAGTTCGACGATTAATTGTTCCTTAATGTTTTCAGGGATCATTTCCCTTGATGGTAAATTCAATAATTTTCCNGCCATAGCAGAATTGTCCCAATCCAACCAATCATATTTCTTAGTATTTGAACTCAAAGAATTTGCAATTGCTTCCAAGGATTTTGATTTTTCCCTAACTCCAACTACGTCACCAGGGCGTAATGTGTAAGAAGGAATATTAACTACATCACCATTTATAGTAATGTGACGGTGAGAAACCAATTGTCTAGCACCACTTCGAGTTGGAGCTATTCCAAGACGAAATACGGTATTGTCTACACGTGCTTCACACAACTGTAATAAGTTTTCACCAGTAATACCTTTCATGGCTGAAGCTTTTTCAAACATATTAGAGAATTGACGCTCTAAAATTCCATAAGTATATTTAGCTTTTTGCTTTTCACCCAATTGAATTGCATATTCTGATTGTTTTCCTCCTCTTTTTTTGGAAGGACCATGTTGACCTGGGCCATAGTTTCTTCTATCAAGTGCTTTGTCTGCACCAAAGATAGGATCTCGAAATCTTCGAGCAATTTTGGTCTTTGGACCTGTATATCTTGCCATATTTTTGTTTTTAGTCGGGAATCATGAATTAAGGCATTCCTTCGATGATTTTGTCCCTAGGTTATTATTGTTAAACTCTTCTTCTTTTTGGTGGGCGACATCCGTTGTGTGGAAGCGGTGTAACATCTATTATTTCTGTTACTTCAATTCCCGTATTATTCAATGAACGTATAGCAGATTCTCTTCCAGCTCCTGGTCCTTTTACATAAACTTTTACCCTTCTAAGTCCAAAATCATGTGCTTCTTTTGCTGCATCTTCAGCAGCTATTTGAGCTGCATAAGGTGTATTCTTTTTAGAACCTTTAAACCCCATTTTTCCAGCTGAAGACCATGAAATAACTTGACCACTATTATTTGTAAGTGAAATAATGATGTTGTTAAAACTCGCTTGAATGTGCGCTTCACCAGCAGCATCAATCTTTACGTTTTTTTTCTTTTTTTGATTTGCTTTTGCCATAATACTATTTATTATTTAGTTGCTTTTTTCTTGTTAGCAACTGTTTTTCTCCTACCTTTTCTTGTGCGTGAGTTATTTTTTGTTCGTTGACCTCTTAATGGAAGTCCAGATCTATGGCGAATTCCTCTTGTACAGCCAATATCCATTAATCTTTTAATATTTAATTGAACTTCAGAGCGAAGTTGACCTTCAGTTTTAAATTCATTAACAGAGTTTCTGATTGCTGATAATTGATCATCGTTCCATTCTTGAACTTTAATACTTTCATCAATACCATTTGTATTAAGGATTTTTTTAGAAGTACTTCTTCCAATCCCAAATATGTAGGTTAAACCTATTACTCCTCTTTTATTTTTTGGTAAATCTATACCTGCGATACGTGCCATATTTTTTTAATTAACCTTGACGTTGTTTTAATTTTGGATTCTTTTTGTTAATTACGTAAACTCTTCCTTTACGCTTAACGATTTTGCAATCCACTGATCTCTTTTTTACTGATGCTCTTACTTTCATTTCTTTCTTATTAAACTATTTATATCTAAAAGATATTCTTCCTTTTGTTAAATCATAAGGAGAAAGTTCTAATTTAACTCGATCTCCTGGTAATATTTTTATGTAAAACATTCTCATTTTACCTGATATGTGAGCAGTTAGAACATGTCCGTTTTCTAGTTCTACTCGAAACATTGCATTTGGCAAAGCTTCTAGTATAACCCCATCTTGTTCTATTGATGCCTGTTTAGCCATTTTTTAAAATCCGGATAATTCGTTTGGTTCTCTTCTTCCTCTCACTCGTGTTCCTTCCATTAAGCTATCCATGTGACGGTTTAATTGGTATGTTTCTATTTGCTGCAGTGTATCTAGAACAACACCAACCATAATTAATATAGAAGTGCCTCCAAAAAACATTGCAAACCCATCATTAATTCCAGCTAATTTTGCAATTGCAGGTAGTACAGCAATTAGTGCAAGAAATAATGAACCTGGGAACGTAATTCTTGAAACAACAGTATCTACATGTTCAGCAGTTTCTTCTCCGGGGCGAACTCCAGGAATAAATCCACCACTTTTTTTCAAGTCATCCGCAATTTTACTTGGATTAATCATAATTGCAGTATAAAAATAGGTGAATACTATAATTAATACACACAATAATATATTGTAGCTCAATCCGTATACATCGCCTAAGGTTCTTTGCAAGAAACCACTCTGATCAGAAGAACTAGCAAAAATCATTACAGGAATTGTCATTATTGCCTGAGCAAATATAATTGGCATCACACCACTTGCATTAACTTTAATTGGCAAATAACTTCTAGCGCTTTTGTCGTCCACACTTTTGTTTCCAACAATTCTTTTTGCTGTGTTTAAAGGAATTCTTCTAACTCCTTGTACGATTAGTATGGTAACTAAAACAACTAGCATAAATGCTACAACTTCAATCACTAATTTTATCAAATTACCTGCTTCCATTGATTTACCAAATTCCGCAAAAAATGCTCCAGGAAGGCGTGACAAGATTCCAACTGTAATTAGCAATGAAATACCATTTCCAATACCTTTTTCTGTAATCCGCTCACCTAACCAAACTGCAAACATCGATCCGGCAACTAGTATCAAAATTGTCTGTGTCCACCAAAAAGTTGATGCATCCACTGGCATTGCTCCTTTTTGTGCAACATAAAGCGATAAATAGCTAGGGGCTTGTAAGGAACAAATAATTATCGTTAATATCCTTGTATAATTATTAATCTGCTTCCTTCCTGATTCACCTTCATTTTGCATTTTTTGAACTGCTGGAACAGCCATTGAAAGAAGTTGCATGATAATCGATGCACTAATGTATGGCATGATTCCAAGCGCCATAATTGATGCATTTGTAAATCCACCACCAGAAAACAATGATAATAAAGTTTCGAGTGCATTCTGATCGCTTGCTTTTGTAGTTAAAGCAGCATAATTAACACCTGGAATAATAATGAAAGAACCAATTCTGTAGGCAAGAATCAATCCTAAAGTAAGAAGAATTCTTTTTCGTAATTCTTCTACTTTCCAAATATTCCGTATGTTTTGTATTAGTCTTTTCATTTAGTGGGGTGCAAAGGTAGTTAGATTTTTGAACATATACCACCTTGAGCTTCGATTGCAGTTATTGCAGCTGCAGAAAACCCATGTGCGCTAATTGTTACTTTAGAATTTAGTGTCCCTCTTCCTAATACCTTAACAAGTTGATTGTTTGATAATAAGCCATTAGAACGAAACGTTTCAATTGTAATTTCTGTTATTCCTTTAGTTGTAGCTAAATATTCTATAATATCAAGATTAATAGCTTTATATTCTACTCTATTGATATTTTTGAAGCCAAATTTAGGAACACGGCGTTGTAATGGCATTTGTCCACCTTCAAAACCAATTTTAGTTGAATATCCAGAACGAGACTTAGCTCCTTTGTGACCTCTTGTTGAAGTACCACCGTGGCCAGATCCTTGTCCTCGAGCAATTCTTTTTTCTTTTTTTACTGAACCTTGTGCAGGTGTAAGATTATGTAAATCCATTTTATTCTTGTTTGAATTTTTAGTCTACTACTATTATTAGGTGCTTCACCTTATTAATCATTCCAAGTATTTGAGGAGTAACCTCTTTTTCAACGATATGATTTAAGCGTCTGAATCCCAAAGCCTTTATTGTTGCTTTCTGATCAGCCGGTCTTTTTATAGCGCTACGTACTTGTTTTATCTTTATGGTTTCCATTCTATTTATTTTAACCGTTGAATACTTTATCCATTGAAATACCTCTTTGTTTTGCAACTGCAATAGCATCTCGCATTTTGGAAAGAGCATCAATTGTTGCCTTAACTACATTGTGAGGATTTGATGAACCTTGTGATTTTGCCAATACATTATGGACACCAACACTTTCTAATACTGCGCGCATTGCACCACCTGCAATAACACCAGTACCTGGAGTCGCTGGCTTCAATAATACTTGAGCACCTCCAAATTTCCCTTTTTGAGTATGAGGAACTGTACCTCTAAGTATTGGAACCTTAATAAGATTTTTCTTAGCATCATCAATTCCTTTTGCGATTGCTTCAGTTATTTCTTTTGCTTTACCAAGTCCGTGCCCTACAATTCCATTTTCGTCTCCAACAACAATAATTGCTGAAAAACTAAATGTTCTTCCTCCTTTAGTAACTTTAGTAACCCTATTTACAGAAACGAGTTTATCTTTTAACTCAATGTCTACTGCTTTCACTCTGTTCATTGCTTGTTCTGCCATTTTCTTAAAATTTAAGTCCTCCTTCACGTGCTGAATCAGCCAAAGATTTTACTCTTCCATGGTATAAGTAACCGTTACGATCAAAAACTATTGTTTTGATACCTACTTCTTGCGCTTTTTCAGCAATTTCTTTACCAATCATTGTCGCTTGCGTAATTTTGTTTACGTTTTGCGCTTCTTTTTGCTTGAAAGAACCTGCTGAAGCCAATGTTTTACCTGTTGCATCATCAATCAATTGAGCATAAATTTGCTTATTGCTTCTGTAAACAGACAATCTTGGAATTAAGGAAGTACCCGTTACTTTCTTTCGAATTCTTCGCTTTATTTTAGCTCTTCTTAATACTTTATTTAGTGCCATAATCTACTTAATAATTATTTTTTACTTGCTGATTTTCCAGCTTTTCTTCTAATTTCTTCACCTAAGAATCGAATACCTTTTCCTTTGTATGGTTCTGGTTTTCTCAATGAGCGAATTTTCGCAGCCACCTGACCTAGTAATTGTTTATCATGTGATTGAAGTGTTACAAGTGGTGCCTTTCCTTTTTCAGTTACAGTTTCTATTTTAACATCAGAAGGAACTGATAGAATAATAGCATGAGAAAAACCAAGTGCTAATTCTAATTGTTGACCAACTGCTGTTGCACGATATCCAACACCAATTACTTCCATTTCTTTCTTGAAACCTTCAGAAACACCTGTAATCATATTCTGAACAAGCGATCTATATAGTCCATGTTTAGAACGATCATTTGGCGAATCTGTTTTTCTAACAAAAGTTATTGTGTTTTCATCAATAGTCATTGTTACACATTCATCAATTTCTTGATGCAATTCACCTTTTTTTCCTTTTACCGTAACAGATGTCCCATTGATCGTAACTTCTACGCCATTTGGAATTGTTATCGGAGCTTTACCTATTCTTGACATTTCTTTCTTATTTTAATAAATGTAGCAAAGTACTTCGCCACCAATATTTTGTTTACGTGCTTCTTTATTTGTAATAACACCTTTTGAAGTTGAAACAATTGCAATACCAAGTCCATTTAATACACGAGGCATTTCATCGGAGGCACTGTATTTTCTTAAACCTGGGCGAGATGCTCTTTGCAATTTAGTTATTGCAGGCACTCGGGTAGATTGGTTGTATTTTAGTGCAACTTTAATCGTACCTTGTTTATTATCTTCTTCAAATTTATAGTTAAGAATATATCCTTGATCAAATAAAATCTGAGTCATTGCTCTTTTAATATTTGAACCAGGTATCTCTACCATCTTCAAACCAGCTGCGCTTGCATTTCTGATTCGGGTTAAAAAATCTGCTATTGGATCTGTGTTCATTTTATTACTGTTTCAATATTACCAACTACCTTTTTTCACTCCTGGGATTTTTCCAGCAAGTGCCATCTCTCTAAACGTTACTCTTGAAATTCCAAATTGTCTCATGTATCCACGAGGTCGACCTGTAAGTCCACATCTGTTATGTTTTCTTACTTTCGAAGAATTTGCAGGAAGTTTCTGTAAACTCATCATTGCATCCCATTTAGCTGTCTGAATTTCTTCAGAGTTATCTGTGGATTTAAGTATTTTAGTAAGCGCTTCTCTTTTCTTAGCAAAGCGTTCTACTAATCTTTCTCTTTTGCGCTCTCGCGCTTTCATTGATTCTTTAGCCATTTTTTATCTATTTTTTTATAAATGGAAAACCGAATGCATCTAACAGTGCTTTTGCTTCTTCATCACTTTCAGCTGAAGTTACAAAGCTTATATCCATTCCTAATATTCGATTTACTTTGTCTATGTCTATTTCAGGAAAGATAATGTGCTCTTTAACTCCTAAATTGAAGTTACCTCTACCATCAAATCCTTTTGGGTTGATTCCTCTGAAGTCACGTGTTCTTGGAAGAGCAACCGCAAGTAATCGATCTAGAAAATCATACATTCTATCTCCTCTTAAAGTTACTTTTGTCCCAATCGGCATTCCTTTTCTTAATTTGAAATTTGAAATATCTTTTTTGGATAAAGTAGTAATTGCTTTTTGACCAGCAATACGAGATAAATCTGCTGCAGCATTTTCAATAATTTTCTTATCAGCAACTGCATCACCAATACCTTGGCTCAAAACAATTTTCTGTAACCTTGGAACTTGCATCACAGATTTGTATCCAAATTGATCTCTCAAGGCCTGAATAATTTCTCCCTTGTATCTTTCTTTTAATCTTGGCTTGTAACTCATGATTTAATCACCTCCCCTGATTTTTTTGCATAACGTACTAATTTACCTTTATCATTTTCTTTTCTGCCAGTGCGAGTAGGAACTCCATTTACTAAAACCATAAGGTTTGATAAATGAATTGTACCTTCTTTATCTTCAATTCCACCTTGTGGATTTGCTGCACTTGGCTTCGTATGGCGCTTGATCATATTTGCCCCAGAAACAATTGCTCTCATTTTGTTACGGTCAATAGAAAGTATTTTTCCTTCTTGACCTTTTGATTCGCCGCTCATTATTCGAACAGTATCACCAATTTTAACATGTAACTTCTTTTGCATCTCTATTTAATTATAACACCTCAGGTGCTAATGAAACAATTTTCATGTAGTTATTCTCTCTTAATTCTCTGGCTACAGGTCCAAAAATACGCGTTCCTCTCATTTCGCCAGTTTGATTAAGGATAACACATGCGTTATCATCAAAACGGATATAAGAACCATCTGCTCTACGAACTTCTTTTCTAGTGCGGACAACAACAGCTTTTGCTACTGTACCTTTTTTACTCCACCATTCGGCATAGCACTTTTTACTGTAACCACAATCTTGTCACCAACTGAAGCATATCGTCGTCTTGTTCCGCCTAATACGCGAATACACAACACCTCTTTGGCACCTGAATTGTCTGCGACTGATAGTCTGGATTCTGTTTGTATCATTTCTCCTTTTTATTTAGCTCTTTCGACAATTTCTACTAATCTCCAATTCTTAGTTTTACTCAAGGGACGTGTTTCCATAATTTTAACAGTGTCACCAATGTTGCAATCATTTTTTTCATCATGAGCAATAAACTTGGTAGTTTTCTTTACGAATTTCCCATATTTCGGGTGTTTTACTTTTCGCTCAACAGAAACAACAATGGATTTTTCCATTTTGTCACTCATTACGACCCCAACTTTTTCTTTTCTTAAATTACGTGTTTCCATTTAGGCTTATTTTTTCAAGCATTAAGCTTGATTCGAACGTTTTGTTAATTCTGTATTTAGTCTAGCTATAACTTTACGCATACTTGTTATTCTCAATGGATTCTCAATTGGAGCCATTTTATGCGTTAATTTTAAGTTTACGTACTGATTCTGAAAATCACTTAAGCGACTTTTTAAATCTTCGTTTGTTAGCTTTAAAATCTCTACTTGTTTCATTTTTCTTTTTTAAACTGGTATAACATAATCGTTGCGAACAACGAATTTGCATTTAACTGGTAATTTTTGTGCTGCTAATCGCAATGCTTCCTTAGCAACCTCGTAAGAAACACCGTCAGCTTCAAACATGATACGTCCAGGTTTGATAACAGCAACCCAATGACTTGGAGCTCCTTTACCTTTTCCCATTCGGACTTCTGCCGGCTTAGATGTAACTGGTTTGTCTGGAAAAATACGAATCCACACTTTNCCTTCACGTTTCATNTGTCTTGTAACTGCGATACGTGATGCTTCAATTTGNCGTGAAGTAATCCATCCAGGCTCCAAACACTTAAGAGCGAATGAACCAAAAGAAATTGTTGAACCTCTGTGTGATAATCCACGGCTCCTTCCTTTCTGTACTCTTCTAAATTTTGTTCTTTTAGGTTGTAACATTACTCTTAATTTATATCTTTCTTAATTTATTTTCTCTCTCTTCTCTTACCTGCATTAGGCTTTCGATCATTCGCAAAATTGCTATTNTTATTGTTTGCAGCAGTTGAAACTCCTACGTTTGGAGACAAATCTCTTTTTCCGTAAACCTCACCTCTACAAATCCAAACTTTTATACCAAGTCGGCCATACGTTGTATGTGCTTCTGCTAAAGCATAGTCAATATCAGCTCTAAATGTATGAAGTGGAGTTCTTCCATCCTTGTACATTTCTGAACGTGCCATTTCAGCGCCGTTTAGTCGACCAGATATTTTTATTTTTATTCCTTCAGCTCCCATTCTCATTGTACTTGCAATTGCCATTTTAATTGCTCTTCGGAATGAAATACGAGCTTCAAGTTGTCTTGCAACACCATCTGCTACTAAACGAGAATCAAGTTCCGGACGTTTAACTTCNAAAATATTAATTTGAATTTCTTTCTTCGTTAATTTTTTTAATTCTTCTTTAAGTTTATCAACTTCTTGACCACCTTTACCAATTATAACTCCTGGTCGTGCTGTATTGATAGTAACAGTAACTAGTTTTAAAGTTCTTTCAATAATTATTTTGGAAATACTTGCTTTAGTTAAACGAGCAAATAAGTACTTACGAATTTGATCATCCTCAACAATTTTGTCTTTGTAATCATTTCCACCATACCAATTAGATTCCCATCCGTGAATGTAGCCTAATCTATTTCCTATTGGATTTGTTTTTTGTCCCATTTCTTACTACTTATTTAGTTCCATCAACTACGATGGTAACATGGTTTGATCTTTTTCTAATTCTGTGCGCTCTACCTTGAGGTGCNGGTTGTATTCTCTTTAACATTGCTCCACCACCAACTTCGATAGACCGAACAACTAAATTTTCTTGTGTTATATCTGCTCCTTCATTTTTCTGCTCCCAATTAGAGATTGCAGAACGTAACAACTTACCTAAGCTAACCGAAGCAATTTTTCCATTAAAATGAAGAATATTTAAAGCTTTATTAACTTCCATTCCTCTAATTAAATCTGCAACCAATCTCATTTTACGTGGTGAAATATTTGAATTATTCAACTTTGCAAACGCAATTGATTTTTTATTTTCCTTAATACTTTCAGCTCTTAGCCTTTTTCTTGCTCCCATGAGTATCTAATTTCTATCGTTTTTTATCTTTTTTGTTTCCTCCATGTCCTCGGAAGTTTCTCGTTGGAGAGAATTCACCAAGTTTGTGTCCAACCATATTTTCAGTTGCAAAAACAGGAATAAATTTATTTCCATTATGTACAGCAAATGTTAAACCTACAAACTCAGGCGTAATAGTAGATGCGCGCGACCATGTTTTAATTACTGCTTTACTCTTCGCAACTTGTGCATCATCAACTCTTTTCATCAATTTATAATGAACAAAAGGCGGTTTTTTTAGTGAACGACTCATATCCTATTTTTTTCTTCTTTCAATAATTAACTTATCTGAATACTTGCTTTTAGATCTTGTTTTAAATCCTTTTGCAGGTATTCCATTTCTTGATCTTGGGTGACCTCCTGAATTTCTTCCTTCACCACCACCCATTGGGTGATCAACAGGATTCATTACAACACCTCTTACTCTTGGTCTGCGACCTAACCATCTTGAACGACCAGCTTTACCAGAAACAGCTAAATTGTGCTCTGAATTTGAAACCGATCCAATAGTTGCGATACATGTAACTAAAATCATTCTAGTTTCACCTGAAGGCATCTTTACAATTGCATATTTACCATCACGTGCATTAAGTTGCGCATACGTTCCAGCTCCTCTTGCAATTGAACCACCTTTTCCAGGCTTCAATTCTATGTTATGGATTACAGTACCAAGAGGAATATCTGATAAATACATTGCGTTACCAATATTTGGCGTTGCAGTTTTTCCTGATAAGATTTGATCTCCAACTTTCATTCCATTTGGAGCAATGATATATCTTTTTTCTCCGTCAGCATAAAATAATAAAGCAATATTAGCAGTACGATTTGGGTCATACTCAATTGTTTTAACAGTAGCAGGAATATCAAACTTATCGCGTTTGAAATCGATGATACGGTATTTTTGTTTGTGGCCACCACCAATGTATCTCATTGTCATTCGACCATCATTATTTCGACCACCGGATTTCTTCATGCTCGACACCAAACTCTTTTCTGGAGTCGATGCTGTTATCCCCTTAAATTCCAATGCCACTTTGTGACGTTGCCCTGGAGTTGTTGGTTTAAATTTCTTTAGACTCATTGCCTTTTCTTAATAATTATTAAATAAATCTATAGTTTGACCATCTGCAACAGAAACTATCGCTTTTTTCCATTGTTTACTTTTTTGCTCAATAACACCTTTGTTTGTGTATTTTGCAGAAGAAGCACCACCACCATAATTCATTGTGCGAACATCAACAACGGTGATACCATACATTTTCTCAACGGCTTTCTTAATTTCTAACTTATTTGCTTTTTTGTCAACTTCAAATGTGAAGCGATTTAGTGATTCACTACACATGGTAGCTTTCTCAGTAATGACAGGTTTTCTTATAATTGTCTGCATGATGATTAATTAAGTATCATTTCTATTTTTTTAACTGCACCTTCAGCTAAAATAATTTTTTTGGCATTCAACAAATCATAGGTATTAAATGAGTCTGCTGTTACGACTTTTACTTTCTTAAGGTTTCGTGATGCCAAGTAAACATTATCTGTATTTTCAGCAAGAATAAAAAGTACTTTTTGATCGTCTAATTTCAATGAAGTAATTAATGTCTTGAAATCTTTTGTTTTAGCTTCTGCAAAATTGATATCNTGCANAACAAGAATAGCGTCATTTTTTGCTTTAAAGGCAAATGCAGACTTACGAGCTAATCTTTTNAGCTTAATGTTTAATTTGAAGTGGTAATTTCTAGGACGTGGNCCAAAAATTCTTCCACCACCAACACGTGTTCCTGATTTTACACTACCAGCACGAGCTCCACCTGTTCCTTTTTGTTTTTTTATTTTTCTTGTAGATCCAGCAATTTCTGCNCGTTCTTTAGATTTGTGTGTNCCTTGACGTTTATTCGCTAAATGTTGTTTAACATCTAAGTAAATAGCATGGTTATTTGGTTCGATACCAAAAATGTCGTCTGAAAGTGTTACGGACTTAGCTGTAANNGTTCCTGTTGCGTCGTATATTTTTGCTTTCATTACCTTCTAATTGTTAAAGTTGAACCATTTGCTCCTGGAACTGAACCTTTCACGATAAGGATATTCTTTTCAGCAATTACTTTTAATATTTGTAGGTTTGAGGCCATTCTATTTTTGTTACCCATTTGTCCGCCCATTCGCATTCCTTTGAATACACGTGCAGGGTAAGAACAAGCACCAATAGATCCTGGAGCACGAAGACGATTGTGCTGTCCGTGTGTCGCTTGACCAACTCCAGCAAATCCGTGTCGTCTCACAACACCTTGAAAACCTTTTCCTTTTGTAGTACCTACAACATCTACGAAGTCACCTTCAGCGAAGATAGCTACATCAATTTTATCACCAATCGTTACGTTATCAAAACCTTTGAACTCCACCAATTTTGCTTTAGGTGTTGTACTGGCATTTTTAAAGTGACCTTTCATTGCATTTGGAGTATTCTTTTCTTTCTTTTCTCCAAATCCCAATTGAACGGCCTCGTAACCATCTCTGTCTTGTGTCTTAACCTGAGTTACAACACAAGGACCTGCTTCTATCACTGTGCATGGTAATGATTTACCCTCGGCACTGTAGATGCTAGTCATTCCGACTTTTCGACCAATAATTCCTGGCATATTCTTGTTATTAATTTATTTACACTTTAATTTCAACATCCACTCCACTTGGAAGCTCTAACTTCATCAATGCATCTACTGTTTTAGAAGAACTGCTATAAATGTCTAGCAATCTTTTGTAGGCACACAATTCAAATTGCTCTCGCGCTTTTTTCATTACGTGCGGAGAACGCAATACAGTATAAATTCTTTTGTGCGTTGGAAGAGGAATAGGACCACTTACAATTGCGCCAGTAGACTTTACTGTTTTTACGATTTTCTCAGCCGATTTATCCAAAAGGTTGTGATCGTATGATTTTAATTTTATTCTAATTTTTTGACTCATTTTCTTTTAGTTTATTATGCTGAAACTTTACCGTTTGCTTTTGAAATTACATCTTCAGCAATATTTTTAGGAGCATCTGCATAGTGAGAAAATTCCATTGAATAGCTTGCTCTACCTGAAGTAACCGTTCGTAATTGAGTTACATAACCAAACATTTCTGATAAAGGAACGTCTGCTTTTAAAACTTTTGCGCCAGCTCTATCATCCATACCACGCATCATTCCGCGTCTTCTGTTTAAGTCACCAACAACATCACCCATATTTTCTTCTGGTGTAACAACTTCAAGTTTCATAATTGGTTCCAAAAGAACTGGGCTACATAACTTCATAGAATTTCTATAAGCCATTTTAGCACATAATTCAAAGGACAATGAATCTGAATCGACTGCGTGGAATGAACCATCAATTAATTCTACTTTCATTGCTTCAACTGGGAAGCCAGCTAAAACACCATTTTTCATGGAATCTTTAAATCCTTTTTCAACAGAAGGAATAAATTCACGAGGAATATTACCTCCTTTTATGCTGTTAATGAATTCCAATCCAATTTTTTCAGGATTATCTTGAGGNGAAATTTTAACCAANATATCAGCAAATTTACCTCGACCACCNGTTTGTTTTTTAAATACTTCACGGTGATCAGTTTTACCTGATATATTTTCTCTGTAAGCAACTTGAGGATCACCTTGATTNACTTCAACTCTAAATTCTCTTTTTAATCGGTCTATAATAATTTCAAGATGAAGTTCACCCATTCCAGAAATGATAGTTTGACCTGTCTCTTCATCTGTATTTACACGGAATGTAGGATCTTCTTCAGAAAGTTTTGATAATCCAATNGATAATCTATCTGTATCTGCTTGAGTTTTTGGCTCTATTGCTAATCCAATAACTGGNTCAGGGAATACCATTGATTCAAGAATAATCGGTGCATTTTCTGCACACAAAGTATCTCCAGTTTTAATGTCTTTAAATCCAACTACAGCGCCAATGTCTCCAGCTCCAAGTTCGTTAATTTGGTTTTGCTTATTAGCATGCATTTGAAAAATACGAGAAATCCGTTCTTTATCTCCAGATCTTGTGTTTAACACATAAGAACCTGCAGCTAATTTACCTGAATAAGCACGAACAAAGCAAAGTCNACCAACAAAAGGATCGGTTGCAATTTTGAATGCTAATCCAGCAAAAGGCTCATCAAATGATGGTTTTCTTATTACTTCTTG
>JGI24768J34885_10000208_pt1 | contig 16835 bp, 15 predicted proteins | sample LakOntMetagenome_FD_34885 | JGI IMG/M metagenome (IMG submission 34885) | reverse complement strand
TATTGGCGAATTCTCACCTCACTTCAGCAAACCCACCATATCGATGGTTCTCAGGAATGGCCCTTGCACATTGTTTGTCAATACCACAAAGCACTTATTCTCATCCAAACAGCGCCAATAATAGGTTCTAAAACCCTTCCACCAGCCATTGTGAAAGGCCCACTTTTGCCCATTGATCCATTTCACACGCCAACCGTTTGCATAAAAGGCATCGGCACTCACAACGGTTTGAGGTGCAACCATTTGATTCCTGATATCCGAATGCAACAAATAATCGGTTCTCAACATTTGATCCATCGCCAACATTTCAAAAACATTGGAATACACGCCTTTATCGCCCATCGCCCCGTTGAAGATATTGTCGGCAAACACGCGTTTTTTATCATAGCCCTGTACCGTATAATTNACCAACCCCAGGGTATCAAAATCTGCCAAATGCGAATATTTCATGCCGCTGGGATTCATGATTCTTTCCTTCACAAATTGCCGAAACTCAATCCCNGTTTGGCGTTCAACAATCAANGCCANCAGCGCATAATTGCTGTTGCAATAATCGTAACGACCCGGTTTTGCGAAATGATTCACCGGCTGAGCGTTCAACAGTTGAACCACATCTTCGTTGGTTAAATGGTCCTTGGGATTTTCCCAAGCCTTCATGTTGAAGTAGAAATAATCTGGCAATCCGCTGCTGTGACTGATCAGGTTTTGCAAGNTCAAATTCCGCCGTGTGAGCTCAGGAATATACCAATGAACACTGTCGCTCAACTTCAAATAACCATCTTGCACCAGCATCATCATGGCCATCCCTGTGAACGTTTTTGACACGCTGGCCAACTGAAACAAATCTGCGGGTTTCAGAGAATCCAATTGAGAGAAAGTGGCGTATCCCATGGCGCCATAACACACNCTATCATTCTTGTGAAACAAATAACTCCCATTGAATATNCCCCAACGATACATTCTGCGAAAAAAACTATCGATTTGAAAGGCCGATGTATCGCTGAACGGCACATAGGCAGCCATGTCGTAAGGGTCTTTAACGGGCTTCTTGGGCGGGTCTATTTCGCTGCGAAAAGACGCCATCACAAACAGCACCAACAGCAATACGAAAGCTTTCCCAATGAAACGCATATTTACAAAAATAAAGCAGCATCAATCCCTGTACCAATTCTCACAGATACAAGTTACACACCCCAAAAAAGAGTGTCCTATGAAGAATAAATTACGGTACGTTGATGATTTTGTGGGTTTGAATACAAATGCGCCAACGCGGATTGTCTTTCACAAATTGAATCATCTTGGGCATCATCACATCGCGCTTTTCCCATTCAGATTGCAGCAACAAAGCACAGGTATCGTTGCAGGTTTCTGCCCATTGCTCAGCCCATTTAAAATCAGAATCATTGAACACAATGACCTTCAATTCATTGGCCCTTTGCATTTCTTCGATCACCGGCTGTTTGAATTTTTTGGGTGAAATACAAACCCAATCGTACCCACCCCTCAAAGGATAGGCCGCCGATGTTTCTACATGCACCTTATAACCCTTGTGATGCAGAGCATTCACAATTTCAGCGCAATCGTACATCGCAGGTTCTCCGCCGGTAATCACCACAATTTCTGCTGGTGTTTCACAGACCCAATCACAAATTTCCGTGGCTGTATGAGTGGCAAATCCCTCCGTGGGCCAACTTTCTTTCACATCGCACCAAACGCAACCCACATCGCAGCCCGCCAACCTCACAAAATAAGCCGCCCGACCAGCATGTACACCCTCGCCCTGGATGGTGTAAAAATGCTCCATCACAGGATATTGCATCATGCAAATTTGGCCTTGTACACTTCCAATGTATTCATCATCAAGCCGGTAATGGTCATCGGACCAACGCCTTTTGGCACGGGTGTAATCGCACTCACTTTATCCAAAACCGCATCGTAATCCACATCACCGCGCAAACGCCATCCACTCTTTCTAGTGGCATCATCCACACGTGTAGTGCCCACATCTATAATCACCGCGCCATCCTTCACCATATCCGCCGTCACAAAGCCGGGTTTACCCAACGCAACAACCAAAATATCCGCCATACGGGTAAAGCTCGCCAAATCCTTGGTTCTGCTATGACACAAAGTCACCGTAGCATTTCCGTAAGGCGCCGCTGCAGACAACAACATGCTCATCGGTCTTCCAACAATATTGCTTCTTCCCACCACAACCACATGTTTACCAGAGGCATCGATACCATAATGTTTCATCAACAATGTAATCCCATAAGGCGTTGCCGGCTTCACACCCGCTTCGTCGCCCTTGGCCAATTTCCCCATGTTGATATCATGAAATCCATCCACATCCTTTCCAGGTAAAATTGCCTGTGTCACCTTTTCCTCAGAAATGTGTTTTGGCAATGGCAATTGCACGATCAATCCGTCGATGGTCTCATCTTGGTTGATTTTTTCAATTTCCTTCAACAACGCTTCTTCAGTAATATCCGCCGCAAATCGCCTTACATCACCCGCAAATCCNACCTCATCACAAGCCGTTTTCTTCGCACCTACGTAGGTTTGACTTGCTCCGTCTTCGCCCACCAAAATAGCCACCAAACCCGGCGCCCTATGTCCTTTCGATACAAAAGCTTTCACCTCCTCGGCGATTTGAACTCGAATTGATGCGGCAGCGATGCTACCATCCAAAATTGTTGCCATAATTCTACAAAAATACTCGCTATCTCGCAAAGTCTATCAACTCCTTGCAGAATTCGCAAGCGTTCAAAAAAGATTTACAATAATTGCACCACCAAAGCCCCATCGCCACCCTCTGCCTCCGACTCGTGGTGATAGCTTCTCACAAAATTCACTGTTTTCAACAANGTCTTNAACCCTTTTCGAAGAATCCCATCGCCCCTACCATGCACAATTTTCAATTGTTGATGCCCCAAAGAATACCCTTCCTCCAACCAAACCAACACCTTTTGCGTGGCTTCCTCCATCCGCTGTCCACGCACATCCAAACTGGTTTTGTAGTTCGATTGACGTTCTACCCACTGATACCCGCCCGTTTGTCCGGTCTTGTGCGATTTTCCGCCCACCTTGTTTTTGGATAGCATCAATTCAGAAATCGGCACCCACATTTTTATCACCCCAAAAGCCACCCACGCCTTGTCTTTTTTCACTTCCAACACTTCCCCTTGCGCTTCTGTCACCTGACTTTTCACCAAAGCCCCTGGCACCAATTGCTTACTCGAAGCGATGGCCACAACGTCCGATTCAACCGGAACATTATTCCCCAACACTTTACTACCTTGAGCATTCTCTTTCCCTTCCATGCCTTCTCCGCCCATCATTTTGCCTTGAACCGATTTGCCCTTTTTCACCACACCTCCCTCAAAATTCACCGCGCCCCGAAGGCCCTCTGGCTTCCCAGCACCCACGATAGCACCTGAATCCACGGCAGCTTTATAAGCACCCAACTTTTGTCGAGCCTTTAACGTGGCCTCCTTTTGAGCACCGTGCTCACGAATGGCCCTTATGGTATTCTCAATTTGTTGATTTGTATCTGCCAACAACTTTTTGGCTTCTTCTCTGGCGGCCGACAAATATTCTTGTCGCTTCCCCTGCAATTTGTCTTTCAACTGCTGATACGATGCGGTCAACTCCTCCAAATGTTGCAGTTTCCCATCGTATGATTTCACCTGTTGCAACAGCTGCTGATTCTGCCTTTCGAGCTCCAACATCAAATCCTCGGTTTTGCCCATTTGCTTTCCCGCCAAGGTTTTGATCCGATCGATCCAAATGCCATCGAAACCGGTTTTGCGCATCAACTCTAAAGCGAACGACGACCCCGGCTTACCCACAATCAACTGATACATGGGCTTCAATGCCGCAGCATCATAAGCCATACTGGCTTGAACTACCTCTGAATAGCCCATCCCCCATTCCCGAAGTTGCGAGAAGTGGGTGGTTGCAATCACAAAAGCCCCTTGCTCCAACAATCGCTCCAACACCGCCTGGGCTATGGGTGCGCCAAAGCGAGGATCCGTGCCCGCCCCTATCTCGTCCATCCCAATCAATGCCCTATCCGAAGCATGATCCAACAAACTTTTCAAATGCTGCAAATGCGCACTAAATGTACTTAAACCCTGTTGTATGTCTTGCCCATCCCCACAATCGATGCCCAAATAATCAAAAATCCCAAATCTACTCTCTGGATCCGCCGTTACAAACAAGCCACATTGAACCATATACTGCATCAAAAGAGCCGTTTTCAACACCACCGATTTTCCACCCGCATTCGGGCCACTCACCACCATGATGCGCTGCTCATTCAATACCAACGAAAGGGGAATTGCCTCCTTCTTTTGTTGCTTCAACTCTCTTCGTAAAACCGGATGAAACGCGCGCCTCAATGTCATTTGGGGCTCCGGACTCACTTTGGGTCTCTCGGCTTTTTCCGACATACACCAATCCCATTTGGCCAACGCAAAATCCACACTCACAAGCCGCTGCATCATGTGTTCCAAGGCCATTTGATGGGGATACAATTCGGCCGTAATCAATCGCAAAATCCGCTCTCTTTCACGCCTTCGCTCTGCAAACAACTCCTTCAGGCGATTGTTCATTTCCAACATCTGCGTGGGCTCCACATACAATACCTTGCCCGTTGCCGATATGTCTTTCACGAAACCTTGTACCCTCCGTTTGAATTCTGCCACCACCGGAATCACCAAACGCTCTTCTCTCACCGTCACATCCGTTTCGGCCGTAAACCCTTGGGCCTTCCAATCGCGAAAAATGCCCCGCATCACATTTCTTGCCTCACCCTCTAATCGCTGTATCTCCTGAGAAATTTTGGCATACTGTGGCGTTGCCCTCACCGCAATCTGTCCGAAATCATCCAAAACCCTACCAATACCAGCAATCACAGGCTTCACCGCATCTTCCAATGGCAACAAAGCCGCCAGTAAGGAGAGGTCGGTTGGACGAAGTTGCACCGTGGTTGAAAGTTTTTGGTATGCGAGCACCGTGGCCAAAATGGCCGAAAGCGCTTCTTCTTCTAGGTAGAAATTTTCTATACCTAGGTGTTGTAGGTGATCCGTTATATCGGTCCCTGAAAAATGGAGCGCACTGGGCGTAGACTCATTGAGTTGGTGAATCTGATCCAACAAATCCAGCTGCTGCACCACCGCTTCGAAGGTGGTTTCCATTTCCCACGACTCCGCCAAAGCCCATGTAGAGGGATATTTAAAGCGCGATATGATGGCTGTTCGAATTTCATCGAAACCCACTACCCTTTCAAAATCTGATGGATATTTCACCGCTTGCCCTTTCTAGCGTTCAACTCAGACATCTGCATTTGGGTAATGACTTTTTCCATCAACAAACTAAATTCTTCGGGCTGCGATTTCAAACGAAGCAACTCGGCCTTGAAATCGGCATAAGGCACTCCGTGTTTTTTGCAAACGAATTGATAATGCGAATCCCACAAAGAATCTGGCAAAACCGCATAATTATAATGAATTTGATTTCCCGCTTCCAACAACATCACATCGCACATCAAAGGGATCATCTTGGATTCGCTCAACACAGGCTTTTGGGAACACGACACCCACAGAAGGCTCACACCCAAAAACAACATCCAACCGAATCGAAAAAATCCTTTTTTCACAGAATCACAAAATTACAACAATCCCAGCGGTAATTTCGCAGACAATTGAACGGATTGCCCCATGAACCAACACACAGCCATTGCCAACAACATCGCCAAAATCAAAGAGCAACTACCGCAACACTGTAGACTCATTGTGGTGAGCAAATACCGCAGCCTGGAGGAAATCCTAGGCGCCTACAATGCCCATCATCGCGATTTTGCAGAAAACCGGGTTCAACCCCTTTTGGAAAGGGCGGAAGCACTACCCAGCGATATCCATTGGCATTTGATTGGCCACCTACAAACCAACAAAGTGAAGTTCATCGCGCCGTTCATCGCCATGATTCATTCTGTGGACAGCATCAAATTGCTGCAAGAGATCAACAAAGAAGCAGAAAAAAACCATCGGGTAATCCCCTGTTTGATTCAATTGCATGTGGCGCAGGAAGAAACCAAATTTGGCATCGAACCGCACCAAGCCATGGATTTTTTCAACGAAATCGCCTCGCTAACATTGAAAAACATAGAAATACACGGGCTGATGGCCATGGCCACTTTCACTGAAGACCAGCAACAGATTGCCTCTGAATTCCAACAAGTACAAGAAACTTTTGATAAAATCAAGCAGGTTCACTTTCCAAACGATTCTCGATTCTCTGAGTTGTCGATTGGCATGAGCTCCGACTACCCCATCGCCATAGAGAAAGGCTCTACGATGATCCGAATTGGCAGTGCAGTATTCGCTTAGTAATTGTTCAGCATCATGGGCATGATGAGCATGGTAATGTCTTCATCGCGCTCATTTTCATTTGGAATCACCAAACCTGCACGGTTCGGGGCCGACAAACGCAATTGCACTTGATCGCCATCCAAAGTACTCAACATCTCTTTCAAGAATTTGGCATTGAATCCAATTTCCATGTCGTTGCCTTCAAATTCACAAGGAATTCTCTCTACCGCTTCATTGGCCATTTCGATGTCTTCCGCGCTGATTGTAAGCTCATTGCCGATCACCTTGAAACGAACTTGGTAAGTAGTTTTGCTTGCAAAAATGCTGATACGATTGATCGAGCTCAACAAAGCCATGCGAGAAATGGTGATCACATTGGGGTTTTCCTGGGGAATAACCGCAGCGTAATCGGGGTATTTTTCATCGAGTAAACGACAAATCAAACGGGTTTCACCGAACGTGAAGTACACATTGGAACGGTTGTAATCAACCACCACAGGGGTTTCATCGTTGGGAAGGGCCGTTTTCAACAAATTCAAAGGCTTTTTCGGAATCAAAATGCTATCCTCAACGCCAGTATTCACATCTTTACGGGTCAAACGAACCAATTTATTGGCATCCGTAGCCACAAAATTCACCGAGTTGTTTTTCATTTCAACGTACAAACCGGTGAGGTTTAAACGCAACTCATCAGAACCCGCAGCGAAAAGGGTTTTACTGATCGAACGCAACAAAATGTTCGCAGCGATGGCAAAGCTTCCGTCGGCATTGGTTTCTGGCAAAGCGGGGAAATCCACACCGTCCTGACCAGCCATTTTGTATCTACCGTTGCTGTTAACAACCTCAATACCAAATGTTTGGGGATCGATATTGAAAGTCACAGGCTGATCGGGCAAAGAACGCAGAATGTCGATCACCATCTTACTGGGCACCGCCACTTTCATACTCTCTTTGCACTCCACTTGCATACTGGTGGTCATGCTGGTTTCCAAATCGGTACTGTATATCCTTAACTGGTTGTCGCTGATGTCGAACAAGAAATTTTCCAAAATTGGAATAATGGGTTTCGACATGATCGCTCCGTTAACGGTTAACAGATGCTGTAAGAGGTCGCTAGATGGCGCTATGAAATTCATGATTTATTCGGAGTTGTTATATTTTTCCTTGGATACAAACTTATTTCATCTTCCGCAACAGAAATACACATTGTTGCTTCTTTTATGAACACTATTCACCTTTGTCCTCCACTTTCTCTTCTTCCACTATCACAAACACGTCTTCATTGTCTTTTTTCATCAAATACTTTTCCCGGGCGAAACGCTGCAAATTGCGGTCGTTCCCGAACAAATACTTCTTTTGCTGATCCAAAATGGCAATGGCTTTTTTGTGCTCTTCGATGTTCTCCTCCAGTGCGCTGATTTCCTGGGCGATTTTGTAGCGATAAAACAAATTGTTCATATCAAAAAACGCCATCCAAATGGCAAAAAAGCCAAACAGGATGTAATAGCGGAACCGAAACAAAGGATGAAGCATATCACAACAAATTTGCGTGTTTTTTTGAATTCTCCAAACCAATCTTTGTGAAGCTGTGTGATTATTTGTACTATTTTCGAACGTCCCATGAAACGCACTACCACCACCCCAACATTTACGGCCATTTTGATGACATTGTGCTTGTTTGCGGGATGCCAAAACAACCCCAACAACCTCAACCCAAAGGACGTGGTGTGGATAACGAATGCCCATGCAACGTTGTTTCGGGTGGGCCACAACCAAACCGACAGTTTCTTAGAGGTCTATAACGACCCAAAATCCAAACAACTTTTGGGTGCATTCTTCTGGGGCAAATCCTCATCGGTCCGAGGCTACCAAAAAATCACAGATCGCCACCGAATTGTGAGTTTATCGGCCATACATACCGGCATGTTGGCTGAGCTCGGACAAGCAAAATCAATCGTTGGCGTAGAATCCAAGAAATATATCGCCCACCCTGCTCTGTACCAGTCAGCGGCGCTCAATGCCATGATAGAACTGGCACCCAATGGCCCCATCATCCCAGAGAAACTCGCAAACTTGGCGCCCACACTGCTCATCGGATATGTGTTTGACATCCAAGAAAAAAACACCATTGAGCGCATCGCAAAAAATCACTTTCCTGTGGTTTGGGCCAACAACCACCTTGAACCACACCCCCTAGGAAGGGCAGAATGGATCGTTGCCATGGGATGGCTGTTGGGGAAATCCACGGAAAGTAACAACCTCTTCCAAAAAATCGCCAAGGACTACAACGAAATTGCACAAAAAGCAAAGCACACGCCAAAACCCACCGTAATGATGAACATCCCTTACAACGGACAATGGTATGTGCCTCAAGGTCAATCCTACATCACACAGTTCATCAAAGACGCTGGCGGCGCACCCATCACCCTGCAAAATGAGGGCAGCGGAAGCAACATGGTGGGATTGGAAAAAGCGTTGCGAGCTATGGAACAAGCCAACGTTTGGATCAACACCGACCTCTGCAATACGCAGCGATGCTTGAGTGACATGGAACCNCGGGTTGAAAACATCAANGCATTCAAAAACCACCGGGTGTATCACTTCAACAAGAAAATCAACCCCAATGGCAGCAATCCGTATTGGGATATGGGATGCATTTACCCCAACCTAATCCTTCGCGATATTTACAACATCGTACACAACACCCGTGATTCGCTCTACTTTTACGACCTTTGCCCATAATGCAGCGCAAATACTACATATTACTGGCCACAGTGGCTTTGGCTGCATTGCTACTGATCGATTTATGGCCCAACGACCTCTCGCTGATGGCTTTTTGGGGCAGCGAAATCTTCGTAGAATTGCGACTTCCGCGTGTTTTTAGCGCCATGATCGGGGGAATCGCATTGGGTTGGAGTGGATTGATGATGCAGACCTTATTCCGAAACCCACTGGCCGGTCCGTTTTTAATTGGAATCACACCCGGCGCCACCTTCGGTGTCGCCTTAACCACCTACCTGGGAAGTAGCCTTGGCCTCAACGAAACCCTGAGCCAAATGGCCATACAACCCCTCGCTGCGCTCGGGGGCGCCTTTCTGGTATTGGGCATCCAACTCGCCCTGCATAAAAAACTCACCCAAATGCACTCCCTGCTGCTGGTTGGATTGGTACTCGGATATTTCTTTGGCGCAGCAGTAGACATCATCACCCAAACCGCCCAAGCACAGCAAGTCAAGCAATTTGTGATGTGGGGCATGGGTAGCTTCGACCGGGTATTGTTGTTCGAACTCATCCCCTTGGGCCTAACAACCCTCTTAGGCGGACTCATCCTCATCTACCACAAACACACATTCAACACCTATTTACTGGGCGATATCCATGTAGAAAGCGCTGGAAAATCAGCCAAATCCATTCGCAGCTGGCTCATTGTCGGCAGCGCAAGCATGGCCGCGGTTGTAACCGCATTTTGCGGACCCATCTCCTTCGTGGGGCTCATCGCACCGCACATCTCCCGGAAGATCAACGGTTCAGAATCCCATCAAAAAAATATTTTCACCACCGCCATCACAGGTGCATCGCTCACAGTCGCGGCCGACATCATCGCCCACAACGCCATTCCCAATAGCACCCTACCGGTGAACGCCATCCTGTCAATCATTGGCGCCCCACTGGTCATTTTCATGCTAGCCCGCAAGCACTAGCAAATCACTCCAACCGCTCTTGCTTGATGATGTGATCGATCTGATAATCCAAAACCGGGTCGTACTCCTGCTTTAAGGTATGTCCGTACAAACTCCCAAAAGCCTGCCAAAACAAGGCTTCCGTGGTACCCCGATAATTTTTCATGATCTCCCAAGTGGTCTTCCCCGTTTCCCGGTGTAACAATTTCATCAACACCTGCCCCTCCCCGATGGTCATGTTTTTCAACTGATCCATATACATCTGTTTGATGCTTGCTTCGCACTGTTTGATATATTTTTTACGCTCTTTCTTGCCCTGAATGGTCTGCAATTTGTCCTCCATGGCCTTCATCTTCATGGCCGCCATCTTGGCATAAGGCATCGTTTTGATCACCCGGCGCTTCAGAATTTGATATTCCTTCTTGCGTGCCTCATCCATACTGCCCGATATCATCACCGGATCCAATCGCTCAAAATCATTCGTTACGATGGTATCCACCTTCGCTGGCGCATCACCACCCCAAATTTGTGCCGTTAGCCCCCCAGAAAAGGAAACCAACAAAAAAGCCAACCAACCCTTTAAACTTTTCATCCGCTATAACGTCTAATCAACTTTTTGTTTTTCGATGACCGGCGATTTCCCCGCCCAAACAAACCCCACAGCACCAAACAACATCAACGCCAAAGAAATCATCTGTGCCTGAGAAAACTCCATCCCCATCATCCGATACAAACTCACACCATGTTCACGGATCGATTCGATGAGCATCCGCTCCAAACCCGCCATCATCATGTACACCGAGAAAAACTGAAACGGCGCAAAATTGCGCTTCCTCAAAACAAACCACAATATCGCAAANAATCCCAANGCCATCAGCGCCTCATACAANGGCGTGGGATATACCGGCACCGACAGCTGATAGCAATATTCACCAGAACAACCCGGTATCATTTCCATTCCGGTTGACGCATAATCTTTGCCCAACACATTGTGCGGATACTTATAAGCCCAGGCCCAATCTGGCAAACCGGGATTCGCCTTCAAATTCGCAATACCCCAATCGCCATCGCCAGAAAAATGACAACCAAACCTACCCAAGCCGTAACTCAACATCATCGCCGGTCCACCCGCATCAAACACATGTCGCCAGTGCATCCCTTTTTTGGCGGCATACCAAATCACACCCGCCGCACCGCATATCAGTCCTCCATAGAACGTCCACCCACCGCTGGTAAGCAAATCCATCAAAAAGGTCTCCCAATGAATCTCGCTGGGGGTTTCCAACAAGTGAAACACCTTGGCGCCCAAAAATCCGCTGAGTAGGGCGATGGTGGTAATGTTCGACATGTGGGCAGAGGCACCGGATTCAATCACCGTTTCACTGGGCAATTGGGCCCTTTGCTTTTGATCTGCGACCCATGTACGCCAAACAGAAAAAGCCATCGCCAAGAAACCAAACAACCAGCTACCTTCGGTAGAAAACACGTGGTCTTGGGGTGAAAAGCCATCGCCAGTTTCAACCATCAAATACAAAATTTTATAGCCAAAAAAGAACGCCATCACAGCATTCAACACGTATTCACTTTTAGCCACCGCGCCGCCAGTGATCTGCTTCACTTTCACCTTGGCAAACTGCCCCAATCCGGTTTTGCGATCCAGCTCAGACGACATCGCCCAGAAAGCCGCGCCAATGCTCATGGCCACAAAAAAGCCAAACGTATTCACCACTTTCAGAAATGGCAGTGATAGGCCAGTAAGATCAAATATGAAATGATATAGGGTTGGAAACACAGGTGCAAGTTAATGCTCAACTCCGGCGTAATCAAATGCTGCGTTCACCCATCCTTCAGAATCCAGTTCAGACAACGTTACATTGGCCACGGTATTCACCAACAAAGGGTCATAATCGGTGGCCACTTTGATGTAGTTATCGGTAAAACCAAACATCACCCCTCTGCGCTCTTCCTCCTCAAACAACACCGGCCTTTGCGTACCCAAGTGCTCACGATAAAAGGCCATGCGCTTCTTTTCACTCAAGCCGCGAAGCATCTCACCGCGCTCCATTCTCACTTTCACTGGCACCACATCCTTCATTTTTTTGGCCGTGGTATTGGCCCTTTCCGAATAGGGGAATACGTGCAGGTACGATACGTCCAATTCGTTCAAAAACTGATAGGTTTCGAGGAAATGCTCTTCGGTTTCGCCAGGGAAGCCCACAATTACATCCACCCCAATGCCGCAATGGGGCATCAAAGTTTTAATCTTTGCGATGCGCGAACGGTACAATTCTCGCAGATATTTCCGTCGCATGCGCATCAAAATCTCATCGCTACCGCTTTGCAACGGGATGTGAAAATGGGGCACAAAGCGTTTACTTTTCGATACAAACTCTATGATTTCATCGGTGAGCAAATTGGGTTCGATGCTACTGATTCTGTAGCGATCTACGCCTTCCACCTGATCGATGGCTTGCACGAGATCAAAAAAAGTTTGTTCGTGCTCTACGCCAAAATCGCCGAGGTTCACACCCGTTAACACTATTTCCTTGGCACCTTGCTGGGCGGCTTCTTCCACCAATTTCAGGGTTGCCTCCACATTGCCACTTCGGCTCTTGCCACGGGCCAATGGAATGGTACAAAAACTGCAAAAATAATCGCACCCGTCTTGCACTTTCAAAAAGATGCGGGTTCTATCGCCCAAACTGTAACCGGGCACAAAATCGTTTACTTCTTTGATCGGCGCATTGAATACCAAGGGCTTGGGCTCCTTCACCAATGTGTGTAAGTGGTCTACCAATTGAAATTTCTCTGCGGCGCCGAGCACCATATCTACACCTGGAATTTGTGCGATTTCGTTGGGTTTCAGCTGCGCATAACATCCAATCACCACCACGTAAGCATTTGGATTTTGCTTCAACGCTTCCCGAACCACCTTTTTACATTTCCGATCGGCATGATCCGTTACGCTGCATGTGTTGATCACATACAAATCTGCACCATCTTGAAATTCCTTTTTCTCAAATCCCGCCTTACTCAATTGCTGTCCGATGGCACTGCTTTCAGCAAAATTGAGCTTGCAGCCAAGGGTATAAAAAGCAACGGTAGACATGAATTGTGATAAGAATTACAAAGGTACGGAATCTCCGCGGGTTCTTAAAAAACCAAAGCAAATTCCAAACTCCAGGTGCCAATCATCTGAGGCGTACCGGGTTTTTCCTTTTTGGGATCTGTGGTGGGAGAAATCAGCTCTTGCTCAGTTTCAGGGATGCCATCGTTGTTCAAATCCACCAACCCACGGATCACAAAATCATCGTTCAAATTCCTCAATCCCATTTTCATCGACACCGAATAACCAAAAGATTCACCGCGCGATTGATACCCCACAGTGGCCTGATAATCCATGAGTTTGATGGGCAATCTGTTCCACTTCTCGGTAGAATTAAAGGTACTCAAAGAGGTTGGCAGTGGCGTTTTTGCGGGCCCCACATACATCACAGAATTGAAATTGTATCCCAATTGCAAGCCCGCCTGTATCTGTTTGATGTTTTTATCGCGCTGCTTCGATAAGCGATAGGTCATCAACAAGGGCACATCCATGCTCATGATGGCGATTTTGGTGTAACTCCGATTGATGTTTGAATCGCCCTGTCTTCCATTGGCAAAATTGCTGCCCCGCATCCGAAGATCCAGCCCTGTTTGAAACCCCAATGGCGAACGCTTTTCAGGATTCGTGTGAAAATAAAATCCCGCCATAAACCCAACGGTTGGCCTTGGATTGATCAACTTACCGCCATACATCGAATTCAAGCCCATCCCCAATTTCAAACCATAATTCTGCCGGCCATCATATTCCAAATCAGACACAGCTTGGGCATTTCCTTGAACAGACATCATGCCAATACAGGTCACCAAAATCCACTGTTTGATTTTCATTGTTTTATGCGATTAAATTTCTTTTCCTTTGAGTGCCGCCGAAACCGCTACATCCATCAATCGCTCAGCGAACGGACGTGTATAATCGTTCAAATCCGTTACCGCAGAGAGAATCATGTCTTTTTCGGCCCGCTCTTGCAATAGACACTCCAAGGCCACAATGCGTTGTTTGGTGCCCTCAATTTCTTCAGCATTCATCAAATTGGCATTTTTCTCCATGAATCTTTGAGCCAAATACACCAATTGCTGTCCTTCATTGATGGCTTCCTGATGAAGGCGTGTTTGAATATCGGCCTGAGCAAACTGGAAACCTTCGAGCAGCATTTTTTCTACTTGATCATCTGTAAGTCCGTATTGCGGTTTGATTTCGATGTGTTGAACCACACCGCTTCTCAATTCTTTGGCTTGCACTTTCAGCAGACCATCGGCATCGAGCGCAAAAACCACTTCAATTTTGGGCAGGCCTGCGGGCATCGCTGGTATTCCTTTGAGCACAAACTCTCCCAACTTCCTGTTCTCCGATACCATTTCTCTTTCGCCTTGATAGATACTGATCATCAAATTCACCTGACCGTCTACGGAGGTGGTATACTCTCGACCCACTTTACAGGGGATTTTGTTGTTGCGCGGAATCAGCACATCCATCAAGCCACCGGCTGTTTCAATACCCAAACTCAGGGGGGTCACATCCAACAGCAACACATCTTTTCGATTACCCGCCAGCACGTCGGCCTCTATGGCAGCGCCCAATGCCACCACTTCATCGGGGTTNATCTGATTGTTCACGGTTACNTGCGGGAACATNCCACTGAGCAATTTCAATACTTCCGGATAGCGGGTAGAACCTCCCACCATCACCACCGCTTCGATGTGCTCGGGTTTTAGTTGAGCATCGCGGAGGGCGGCCGCAATGCAATCTTTGGTTTTGAGCATGAGTGGTCTTGCGGCCGCCTCCAACCCGTGATAATCCAACTTAAAATCAACCACGCTGCCATCGCCCAAATCAAAGGCATGCATAAACACTTTATCTTCATTGGCACCCAAAAACACCTTCGCTTCCTCCGCCAACAATCGCAATCGATGTACATCGCCCACGGCCGTTAGTTCCGACAAAACCACGTGCTCCGATTGCCAATGCATCATCACCGATCGATCAATATCATCGCCACCCAACGCAGTATCACCCTTGGTAGATAGCACCTCAAATACGCCATCTTCTATTTTCAATATGGACACATCAAACGTACCTCCCCCCAAATCATACACCAACACCGTTTGCTCCTTGTCTCTATCCAACCCAATGCCATAGCTCAAACTCGCTGCAGTGGGTTCATTTACGATGCGCAACACCTCCAACCCCGCCAATTTCCCCGCATCCCTGGTGGCCTGTCGCTGAGAATCATTGAAATACGCAGGCACAGTAACCACCGCTTGCAATACGTCGGCATTCAAAACACGCTCCGCCTTTTGCTTCAACTCCCGCAGGATGATGGCGCTCAACTCTATCGGATTGTAAAATCGATCATCGACCTGCACCTTTACCATCGCGTCTTTTTCCTCATCGATGATTCTATAACCCAAATAAGATTGAAACGCGGCAATGTCTTTATAGCTCTTTCCCAACAGCCTTTTCACACTGAATACGGTACGATCGGGGCGATCTACCAAACCCGATTTTGCCAATACCCCCACTTGGGCAACGCCCCCATCGCCAAAAGCAATCACCGAAGGCACCAATGCACCCATGGCATCGGCGACGATTTCCACAGCGCCTGAGGCAGGATTCACCCACGCCACCAAACTGTTCGTGGTTCCCAAATCAATCCCAACCACCACTTGCGGCTTGGCCACTTTCCCTGAAATATCTATTTTAATTTTTGCCATCGATCGCTCACTTTCAATTCACAAAGTTACTGCTGAAAAACAAATCTTGACACAAGTAAATTCATCAGTTCGTGACATTCTTATGACCAAATCCTTACAATTCGGATAGGCCTCAGCCCATGGGCTTGAGATAATTTTGCGACACCGAAAAACATGAAAAAAGCACACTTAATTCTAGGCACCGTGATTGCAACACTGTGCAGCAACCCCGTCCAGGCACAAACCGTTGTTTCTGACTCTGTGGCGATGGGCGCTGGATACGGCAAAGCGGTTTATTACAACATCAGAACGGGCGCTGAAGCATCGGCCCCAATAGACCAATGGCATTTTTCACACACCACCGTGTCGCGCGACAACTGTATCCGCGTAAACCACATGGGCGGTGTTGAGGTGTATGCTTACCCAAAAGGCGACAACACACAGTTTTCTCAGTTCGATACTTCAGGTTGGGCCTCATGGAAGAAATTTTACAACGATATCAATGTGCATGAAAAAGGCGCCTTGAACCAAGCCACAAACCCAGGCAATATGTGGGATTTCAGCTGGGGCGTTTATGACCCAACCACCAAAGAGGTTGCTGGCGATTCGCTATACCTCTTTGTAATCACCCACCCTGGAATAGGTACCGGTAAATCTTTCGTAAAGTTCATGCCCATCAAACAATTGGCCAATGGCGATTTCATTTTCCGCACAGCGATGGTGGATGGCACTTCAGACAAAACAGACACGTTGCTACAAAGCAGTGCCACTGGCAAGAGTTATAAATATTACACTTTGGGTGTGGGCGATGTATACCCTGAGCCTTCACGCGACAATTGGGACTTGCTATTCACCCGTTACTACGCACTTGCAACCCCTCCTGGTGGTGGAACACCCGTGATGTACCCAACCATGGGCGTTGAAAGCAAACGTGGAAACCGCGTAGCCAAAGTCACCGACTACAACTGGGACATGTTGGCGAGCA
>JGI24768J34885_10000203_pt1 | contig 16889 bp, 14 predicted proteins | sample LakOntMetagenome_FD_34885 | JGI IMG/M metagenome (IMG submission 34885) | reverse complement strand
AAAAAAAACTAGTTGAATTTTCCCTTGTAACGGTCTTTGATTTCGTTCACAATGGTTTTCAATTCTTGTTCTTTGTCTTTGTTCATGACCAAGAGAACTTCGTCTGATTCAACAATGACGATATTGTCTACGCCGTTTACTACAATCAGCTTGTGTGAGTTGTTGAAAACGAGGCTTTCGGTGGTGTTGTACACGTGAACGTTTTTCCCAACGATGGCGTTATTTTTCTCATTTCTGTTGCTCACATCCCAAAGGCTTTTCCATGTACCTAGATCGTTCCAACCGAAATTGGCGGGCATCACGAACACTTCACTTTCTTTTTCCAACACGCCGTAATCGATGCTAATGCTGGGTGTGAGGGAGTAGGCTTGTTCCAATTGGTCGTTATAATTGGGGCTGAGGGTGTCTACTTCGGCAAAAATTTGGTGTATTTCGGGGATGTGTTGTTCGATGCTGCGGTTGATGGCTTTCATGCTCCACACGAATATGCCTGCGTTCCAGAGGAATTCTCCGCTTTCCAAAAAGCTCTTGGCGATGTCTTCGCTGGGTTTTTCGGTAAAGGTTTTCACGCGATGCAGTCCACTGCCATCCAACTCTGGGTTGAATTGTATGTAACCGTATCCTGTATCGGGGCGGGTGGGTTTGATACCCAAAGTAACGAGTGCATCGTGGTTTGCGGCGAAGTTCATGGCGTGGGTGGCGGTTTCGATGAAGGCCACTTCGTTGCTGATGAGGTGATCACTGGGGGCTACAAGACAAACAGCATCTGGGTTTTGCTGGAAGATGTGGCGGTTTGCCAATGCGATGCAGGGGGCGGTGTTCTTTGCCAATGGTTCGTGCAAGATCCTTGAAATGTGCATTTCGGGGATGTGTGATTGCACCAAAGGCACGTAATCTGTATTGGTAACCACGAAGATGTTCTCTTGGGGCACCATGTGACTGAAACGGTTGTAGGTTTGTTTGATGAGCGATTCACCTGTACCCATGATATCGATGAACTGCTTGGGGAAGCTTTTTTTGCTCACCGGCCAAAATCTGCTGCCGATACCTCCGGCCATGATCAATACGTAATGGTTTTTGTTTAAGCTCATAAAATCCCTTCTTTATAAAGGTCGTGCAAATGTACAACGCCAAAGTAAATACTCTGTTGTGTTACTAGTAATTGGGTGATTTTCTTGTCCTGCATGAGTGCCGCAACTTCTGTGGCCATCGCGTTGGCTTCTACGCTGATGGGAGAATGTGACATGATTGTTTCGGCGGTAAGCTGTTGGAAATCGGTGTAATTTTCTAGCATTCTGCGGATATCACCATCGGTGATAATGCCAACAATTTGTTGTTGTTCATTGATCACAGCGGTTGCACCCAAGCGATTTTTGGTGATGGTAAGGATGACTTCTTTCCATGGCGTATTTGGCGAAACAGCGGGTTTGGCATTGTTCTGAGCGATGCTCCCACACTGTAGGTATAGTTTTTTTCCCAAGGCGCCACCGGGGTGGTATTTGGAAAAGTCATGGCTATTGAAACCGCGCATTTGGATCAAAGCAATGGCTATGGCATCGCCCATGAGCAATTGTGCGGTGGTGCTGGTTGTGGGTGCTAAGTTGTTGGGACAAGCTTCGCGATCGATGGTTGTATTTAGGATATAATCGGCTTGTTGCGCCAATTGGCTATTGACATTGCCCACAATGGCCACCAATTTGTTGTTGAAACGTTTGAGTAGGGGTGCCAAAGATTGAATTTCGGGTGTGTTTCCACTTTTTGATATCGCGATCACCACGTCGTTTTGTTGAATCATACCAAGATCACCGTGGATGGCATCGGCGGCGTGCATGAAGAGCGCTGGCTGTCCGGTTGAATTCAGGGTGGCTACAATTTTCTGTGCGATGATGGCGCTTTTTCCGATACCGGTGATGATGGCGCGACCTTGATTGAGTAGAAGAAGTTCAATGACTGCTGCAAAATGTTCATCGATGAAAAGTGACAGGGACTGAAGCGAGTTCAATTCATTTTCTATGGCTTGAATGCCGTATGATTTGATCAATTCAGCGGAATTTGTGGTATTGGGCATCTATTTTTATTGCAAAGTAACCAAAAATTATCTGAGCGGTTGTAAAAATTGCCAATGGCGGGTGCTGAGTTGGGAAATTCTTCGTAATTTCACATTTACATTACGTTTTCGTTTTAACTAAAAAAACATTGATTAACTGAATTTATGCAATCAGCGGCGATAGCTCCCCAATTGGAGCCTAGGAAGGTATTGAAAGAGTTTTTTGGCTTTGATGGATTCAAAGGGAATCAAGAGGCGGTGGTGAACAGTATTTTGGCGGGGGAAGATTGTTTTGTGATCATGCCAACGGGTGCGGGTAAATCGATGTGTTATCAATTGCCAGCAGTGATGATGGAGGGAACGGCGATTGTTATTTCACCATTGATCGCTCTGATGAAAAACCAGGTTGATAATATTCGTGGTTTTGCTCAAAAGAGTTCATTGGCTCACTTTCTAAACAGTTCATTGAGCAAGTCTGAATTGAATCAGGTGATTGAAGACATGTTGAGTGGTGAGACCAAGTTGTTGTATGTGGCACCTGAAACATTGAAGAAGGACGAAACCATTGATTTGCTCAAGCAGGTGAAAATTTCTTTTGTGGCGGTGGATGAGGCGCATTGTATTTCNGAGTGGGGTCATGATTTCCGTCCGGAATATCGNAGAATCAANCAGATGGTGAAGGCCATCGACGATGTGCCTGTGATGGCGTTAACGGCAACGGCTACACCAAAGGTTCAGCAGGATGTTCAGAAGAATTTGGGGATGATGACATCCAATTTATTCAAGAGTTCATTCAATCGTTCCAATTTATATTATCAGGTTCGTCCGAAGGGCCGAAAAGACATCGTTCATAAGGAGATCATATCATTCATTAAGGCCAGATCAAACAAGAGCGGGATCGTGTATTGTTTGTCGCGCAAGAAGGTTGAGGAGATTTCGGAGATGTTGAACATGAATGGGATCAAGGCGTTGCCGTATCATGCGGGGTTAGATTCTAAAGTGAGGGGTCAGCACCAGGATGCGTTTTTGATGGAGGATTGCAATGTGATTGTGGCTACGATAGCCTTTGGCATGGGGATTGATAAGCCAGATGTTCGGTTTGTTATTCACTACGATGTGCCGAAGAGTTTGGAGGGGTATTATCAGGAGACGGGCCGAGGCGGTCGCGATGGTTTGCAAGGCGATTGTTTGTTGTTTTATAACCCATCGGACATTGAAAAACTGGAGAAGTTCATGAAGGACAAGCCGGTGGCGGAGCAAGAGATAGGGAGTTTGTTGATTGCGGAAACGGCGGCATTTGCAGAGAGCAGTCATTGCCGGCGCAAGTTGTTGTTGCATTATTTTGGCGAGCATTTTGAGGAGGGGGATTGCAATAAGATGTGTGATAACTGTGCGCATCCCAAGCCCAAGCAAGAAGTGACCAATGAATTGGTGGCCATGTTGAAATCCGTTGTGAACTTGAAGAGTGAATTGGGGATGAATCATTTGGTGAACTTTTTCGTTGGAAAGCGAATCGATAGCATTCGGGATTACGGGCACGATTTGTTGGAGGATTTTGGATTTGGTAAAGACAAAGACAAGTTGTTTTGGAAATCTTTGATGCGATTGGCACTGGTTCATGGGTATTTGAACAAGAACATCGAGAAGTACGGATTGATGAGTATATCGGCAGAGGGCGAGGCATATTTGAAGAATCCTACGTTTCATGAAATGGCGGTGGATGTAGAGTTTGACAGTGTGAGTGATGAGGATTACGAAAGCTTCAAAACTGAGAGTATCTGCGATGAGGAACTGTTCAATCATCTGAAGGATTTGAGAAGAAAAGTGGCTAAGGATTTGGCGTTGCCACCCTATGTGATTTTTCAAGATCCGAGTTTGGAGGACATGGCCACGAAGTACCCCATGAATATTGATGAATTGGGGAACATCAACGGCGTGGGTAAGAACAAGGCCATGAAGTTTGGTGAGCCGTTTGTGTCTTATATATCCGATTTTGTGAAAGAGAATCAGATAGAAAGGCCTCAAGATATTGTGCTCAAGGGCAATTCTGAAAGATCGGCGAAGCGGGTGAATATCATTTTGAACATCGATAAAAAGGTGGATTTGCCGGATATCGCCAAGCAATTGGGTGTGAGTTTTAATGAGTTGTTGCATGAACTGGAGCAAATTGTGAATTCTGGAACCAAGTTGAATCTGCGATATTTTCTGAATCAGTTTTTGGAGGAAGATTTACAGGCTGAGGTTTTGGCGTATTTCAAGACCACGGATGAGGCGGATATTGATAAGGCGGTGGCCTACTTTGAGGGCGATTTTAGTCATGAGGAACTCGAACTTATGCACATTCAATTTTTGAGTGACGTAGGGAATTGATGGGTTGCAACGGGTAATGTGCTGACTGTTTTGTTATTTTGCATAGAATAGCAAAGAATTACATTGAGCCAGCAACCTACTTTTGAGGAAATTTATAAGAAGTACAGACCCGCATTGATGCAGTTTGCATTGTCGATTACGCGGAGTGTGACTGATGCTGAAGAGGTGGTAAACGATGTATTTATTGCCATTTGGGAGAGGCACAGTGACTTGTTGGGGATGGAAGCGCTCAAGAGTTATTTGTTTCGAGCGGTTAAGAATCGGAGTTTGAATCAGATCAAGAGAACGCGATTGCCATTTGATTCAATGAAAGATGAAATGCCAGTTGCGAGCAAGGATTTTAATGCTTTGGAGCATTTAGAGGCGAAGGAATCAACGGCAAAAATCAATCAATTGATAGATAAGTTACCCACGAAATGCAAGCAGGTTTTTTTGTTTAGCAGGATGCACGAATTGAGCTACAAAGAGATTGCAGAATTGATGGATATTTCACCCAAGACGGTGGAGAACCAAATTGGATTGGCGCTCAAGTTTTTGAAAGAAAATTACTGAATTACTACCCTGTTGTAGACCTCTTCGTATTGAAGGAGAATGGTTTTAAGGTCGAAGTTATGCGCTTGTTTCAAGGCATTTTTGCGAAAAGTTTTCAGCATTTCGGGGTCTTTGAGTAGGGTGATGGCATTTTGAGCCATGCTATCTACGTCGCCCACATCGGAGAGAAAACCGGTAACGCCATTGATATTGACTTCGGGAATACCTCCAGCATTGGAGCTAATTACGGGGACTTCACAGGCCATTGCTTCGAGGGCGGCCAAGCCAAAGCTTTCGGATTCGGAGGGCAGCACAAATAAATCGCCGATGCTCAGAATTTCTTCAATGGCTTCTTGTTTTCCGAGGAAGGTAACCCAATCGCAGGTATTGTGTTCTCGGCAGACTTTTTCGATGTGTGATCTTTCTGGACCGTCGCCGATGAGGAGCAATTTGGCTGGAATTTCTTTGATGATTCTACTGAATATGGCCACAACATCTTCCACGCGTTTCACTTTGCGGAAGTTGGAAGTGTGGATGATGATTTTTTCCCCGTTTGGGGCAATCATTTGTTTGAAGTGTTCGCGGGGTTTTTTATTGAATCGATTGAAATCGATGAAATTGGGGATGACGTCAATTTCGCGGGTGATATCAAAATGCTCAAGGGTTTCTTCTTTGAGTTTGTTGGATACTGCGGTTACGGCATCGGACTGATTGATGCTCCAGCTCACCACGTGTTCATAGGTAACTTCTCTGCCAACCAGGGTGATATCTGTACCGTGAAGTGTGGTAACAACGGGAATGGTAATGCCTTTTTGCTGGAGAATTTGTTTTGCCAACAGGGCCGCTGATGCGTGTGGGATGGCGTAATGTACGTGTAGCACATCGAGGTGTGCCGATTGCACGATGTCTACCATTTTACCAGCCAATGCGGTTTCGTAGGGCGCGTATTCAAACAGGGGGTATTTGGCGATGTTGACTTCGTGATAGAAGACATTTTCGCTGAAAAAATCCAATCTTGCGGGTTGGTTATAACTGATGAAATGGACTTCATGTCCTTTATTGGCGAGTGCTTTTCCCAATTCTGTGGCCAACACTCCGCTTCCACCGAAGGTGGGATAACAAACAATTCCTACACGCATGATTAGTATAACAAAGTTGCGTAAAAAATGTAGGTTTGTGCAGGAAAATTATTGTTGATTTGATGGAAGTTTTTACGGATGAATATTTCATGGCAAAGGCCATAGAATTGGCGATGCAGGCCTACGAAGAAGAGGAGATTCCCATTGGGGCATTGGTGGTGTATGAGAACCGGATTATAGGCAAGGGATACAATCAAACGGAGAAGTTGATGGATGTAACTGCGCACGCTGAGATGTTGGCGATCACGGCAGCGTCTAATTCGGTGAATGGTAAATACTTATCAGATTGTACCATGTACATCACCATAGAGCCTTGTTTGATGTGTGCTGGCGCCATTCAGTGGTCTAGGTTGGGCAAGATCGTGTGGGGTGCTTCTGAGCCGAAATTTGGGTTTAGTCGATTGGATGCGCAACTGCTGGGTAAAACGGCGTTGGTTTCTGGGGTGATGGCTGAGCAATGCAGTGATTTGATGAAGCGATTTTTTGCATCGCGCAGAAAATAACGGCTATGGATGCGCCAAAGATTGGGGCTTGGCCCATGGCGTTAGATTGATTTTGAAGAATGCTAAAAACGGGTTAAGGCAGCTTTTCGTAGCAACCCAAGTCTGACGTTGATTTTCGGGTGTTGCCTAGGAGATCGATGAGGATAGGTGTGCCGAAGGTTGTGGCTTTTTTGTAGGCCGCGGAGGTGGAATCAATTTGGTAGTTGCCACGATCTGTATCCAGGAATTTGGGGTCTTTATTGAGGGTATTGGGTTTAACGAGAATGCCGTTTGGGTTTTGGGATTTGAGCAAATTGTTTTCGGCGTTGAAATTGAATGGCGACAGGTTGGTTTGATCAATTTCTAGTTCTTCTTTNTTATAGCCATAAACAATGGAATTGTACATTTGACAATCCAGTGAAGTGTGTTTTAGCAACGCACCATTGCCATTTCTCAAGGTGTTTGTGATGGCGAAATGACCATCGGTGCGGGAAGCGATGCCTGAATATTCACCAAAGGTGCAGTGGTTGAAGGCATATTTGCCGCCCAGTAGACCCAAGAAAGTATAGCTTCCGGCATCCGCAAATAGGCAATTGGTGGCATCAATATAGGCTGTTACTCCGAGTAAACAGGCTTGTCCGCAATATTGCACTCGGGTGTTTTGTAGGGTAAGGTTGTTTTGGGCATTGATGGGCAGTGAATCTACGCGAATGCCGATGGTGGCATTTGTAATATCTGCAAATTGAATTTTGTTGTTTGTGCTTCCTACAACAAAGTGGATGCCTCTCCATTGATTGGGCAAAAATTGCGGCCCCCATGTGGGTTTGTCTCCAAGAATTTTTACGCGATCTGTGGCAGTGCCTTTGATGTTGAGGGAGCCTCCAATATAGATGCTGGTTTGGGCGGAGGCATATACACTCACGCCCGAATTGATTGTAAGGGTGGCACCTTGGGTAACACCGAGGTAGCCCACGATTACGTATGGTTTGCCATTGTTGTTCCAGGTGATATCTTGATCAAAAATGGTGTCGTGGTAATAATTGGCATCCCAACCATACGCGGCGAGTTTGGTGTTTGTGGTTTTGCCATTCACATCGGCAATGAGGGAATCGAGTACGATCGATGGAAGGTTGGTGTTGTTGGGTTCGAGTTTGCATTGCACAAAAACGAAAACGGAATCTTTCCCATTGATTTCGATGTTGTTGATTTGGGTTCCAGATTCACCATCGATGGCCACGCGAAATTGAGATGTTTCACCTCCGGCCAATTTGAAATTGGCTTTAACAGGCAGGCTTTCGGGGTTTTTGATGGAGATGATTTTGGTGACTGAAATGGGGTATGTTGAGCCAGGTTTTCGTGTAAAAACAGTATCGAACCAAACGGTGTCTTTGCTGTAAATGAGGGTGTTGTTGGATGTAAAGAATTGTTCTGGTTTACATCCCCCCATGCACAATAGCAAGAAAAGGGCTGCGATGGATGTGAAAAACCCGCGTGGATGTTGCATCACTCAAAGATATCTTCGTTGTTGAGAATTCCCAAATAGCTTTGGTAGCGTTCATCGGCGATATCGCCCAGTTCCAAGGCCTTTAAAACGGCACATTCGGGTTCGTGGGTATGCAGNCAATCGTTGAATTTGCATTGACTGAGGTAAGGGCGCATTTCGGGGAAATACTGACTGATTTCGGTGGGTTCGAAATCNACTACGCCAAAATCNCTGATGCCGGGTGTATCGATGATTTGGGTGGCATCTGCTACGGTGAACATTTCGGCAAANGTTGTGGTGTGTCTGCCTTTTGCGTGGTGGTCTGATATCTTGCCCACTTTGGCATTGGCATGGGGGAAAATGGCATTGAGTAAGGTGCTTTTACCTACGCCACTGTGACCGGCCAACAACCAACGTTTCCCTTGAAGCAACTGAGAAAATGGGACTAGCGTTTCTGCATGTCGTGCCGAACCCATGAGTACGGTAACGTTCGCATTGCGATAAATGTGTTGAATGTCGTTGAGGATATCATTNCCCTGTTCACCCAATAGGTCCATTTTATTAAAAAANACGGCTGCNGGCACGTGATAGGCTTCGCAGGTAAGGATGAATCGATCAATAAATCCCAGCGATGTTCTGGGCGATATCAGGCTTGCGATGAGGGCTGCGCCATCGAGGTTGGTGGCGAGTATTTGTCTACGTGAACTGAGTTTGTTGGATCGTCGGATCAGGTAATTGTTGCGTTTTTCTACTTTCGAAATGGAGGCCGTATCGGCAAAATTGGCATCGGCTTGCATTTCTACGCGGTCGCCCACGGCCACGGGATTGCTGGTGTCGAGATCGTTGAGGCGCAATTTTCCTCGGGTTCTGGCCATCCAAACTTTGCCATCGTCTGTGAGTACTTGGTACCAACTGCCGGTTGATTTGGTGACGGTTCCCTGCATATTAGAAGATCGCTTCGCAGATTTTCTTGGTTTGTGTGCTTTTGCCCATCGTGTAAAAGTGTAACACTGGTGCCCCGTTCGCTATGAGGTCTTTGCACTGTTGAATGGCCCAATTTACGCCTATTTCAGAGATGTGTTTATCGTCTTTGCACTGATCAATTTCATTAGACAAGGCAAAGGGAATATCCATGTGGAAGATTTTGGGTAATACGTAGAGTTGTTTGCGTGTTGTAATGGGTTTGATACCGGGTATGATGGGTACGTTGATGCCAGCGGCCCGGCATTTTTCTACGAAATCAAAGTAATGTTTGTTGTCGAAGAACATTTGCGTTACCAAGAATTCAGCACCCGCATCCACTTTGCGTTTGAGGTAGCGCAGGTCTGATTCCATGTTGGGTGCATCGGCATGTTTTTCGGGGTAGCAAGCGGCTCCGGTACAAAAGTTCGATTCAGAAGAGTTGGTAATTTCTTCATCGAGGTAGATGCCTGCATTCATGTTTTGAATCTGGTGAATGAGGTCGAGTGCGTTTTTACTTCCACCTTTTTCGGGTTCGAAATTGGTATCTCCTTTGCGATTATCGCCTCGAAGTGCAAGAATGTTATCGATTCCTAAGAAACTCAATTCGATGAGGGCATTTTCGGTGTCTTCTTTTGTAAATCCACCACAAATCAGGTGGGGAACGGCATCGATTTTATAGTGGTTTTGGAGGGCGGCACAGATGGCTACTGTTCCGGGTCTCTTTTTGGTAGAAATTCGGTCATAGCTGCCATCGGCGCGTTTTTTCAGCACATAATCTTCTCTGTGGTAGGTAACATCGATGAAGGATGGGTTGAATTCCATGAGGGGGTCGATGCTTCCAAACAGTTCTTTGATGCTCGCACCTTTGAGGGGTGGCAGGATCTCGAAAGAGAAAAGTGTTTTGCTAGAGGACGCTATGTGATCGGTGATTTTCATTTTGGGTAAGGTTGGGCTCCTTGGTAACGGATGGGAATCAGTTTTGTTTGGGGTATTGTGGAAATGGATTTACTGAAAAGACACGGGGATGGTTAAAGTTTCAGCTCCACGGATAATTACCACGTTTGTGGGTTTTTCGGGTGATAGTTTGCCCAAACCAACCATATAATCTTCTACGCCATTCACATCGATATCGCCAAGTTTGGTGATGATATCGCCTTTTTGCAGGCCGGCTTTTTGGGCGGGTTTGCCATCAGAAACGCCATCGATGCGCATGCCTTTGCCATTAAAACTGTAATCGGGCATTACGCCGAGGGTGACTTTGAATTTGGTGCGACCCATTTGAGCATCTTGGGTTTTTGTGAAGGGCAATTTGCCTTTTTTGTTGTTCAGTACGATGAGTTGCTCAAGCACGCTGAGGCTGTTTGCCATCCCTTGGTAGTTGATAAGGGCTTCGTCATCGGAGGGTTTGTGGTAATCTTCGTGCTGTCCGCTGAAAAAGTGAACCACGGGAATGTTTTCTAAATAGAACGATGCGTGATCGCTTGGCCCCAAGCCACTTTTTGTGGTGGTGATTTTGAGTTGATTGGTATCGGTTGTAATGAGTGCGATGGATTTCTCGAATTCTGGGGAGGTGCCAACGCCGTTGAGGGTAAGAACTTTCTTTGTTGTATCGATTCTACCCAACATATCGATATTGATGACGTAGTTGATTTTTCCCAGTTTTTGCGACGTGTTGTTGAGGAAGGTGGGGGCATTTTGAACAAAGTGTTTTGATCCCAACAGACCCAATTCTTCACCACTGAATGCCACAAAAAGATAATTGTTCTTCTTGTATTTTTTGCCTTTTAGGGTTCTTGCCATCTCAAGCATGGCGGCTACGCCAGAGGCATTGTCATCGGCGCCGTTGTGGATTTCGGGGGAACCGGTATATCTGCTGTTCTCGTATTCGTTGATCCCTATGTGATCGTGGTGTGCACAAATGACGATGGTGTTTTTTTTGTGGTTGTTTCTATAGGCGTAAACATTGTGGGCATCGGCTTTGAAAACGCGGATTTTGCTCGACATGGTAATGGGCGCCTGGGGGAAGGTATACGTTTGGTTGCAAAAGAATACGGGTACATTGAGGGTTTTCTCGTTGCGTTTGAGGTTGCCAGAAGGGGCGATGAATTTTTCGTATGGTTTGATGAAAATGATGCCTACAGCCCCTCTTTTGAGGACTTCGGAAATTTTGGTTTGGATATCGGCCACTTCGGCGAGTTCGGAATGTGGGTTTTCTTCCATTCCGGGGTAGCCCAAACGGATTACGGCAATTTTTCCGCTGATGTTTACAGTGCCATAATCGTCTCTTTTGAGTTTTTCAGAGACCAAGCCATAACCGCAATCGTACCATTCTGCGCGAACACTGTCTGTGTTGCTGCTTTGCGAAATGGGGTAATAGTCTTTGAAAAGCACGAATTTTCTAACCACAGTGTCCATGCCGGGCGCGCTCACACCGAGGATACATTTGTTGGTTGCCATTCGAAGTTGGATGATTTCGAAGGTTTGGGTTTGTGGAATTAATTTGGCTTTGGTGAATTCATTGGCGATGTAGTTGGCGCTCATGGCTTCTTCTGGCGAGCCTGTTTGACGGCCTTTCAATTCATCGGATGCCAGGTACGAAATGTCTTTTTTCAGTCGGCCAGGTCGATCCGTGGGTTCGTTGCTTTGGGCGAATGCGTTGAGACCGAGGGTTAATCCAATTAATATGAGCGAATTGCGTTTCATGAATTGATTTCTATGAGGGTTTTTATAAGAATAATGGATGACAATACTGCAAATATAACGCGGAGCCAAAGAACGGGCACGCGTGGTGCTGTTTTCTGTCCGAAAGATGAGAAAAACATTACACCGGCCATCATGGGTATGAGGATAATCCAAAGCAAATATCCTGTTTGAAGTGGGTTGATGGGATGGATGGGTTGTGAGAGGGTGTATTGGAGGAGTGAAGATATGGAGAGTATGGGTACGATGCTGAGTGAAAGTGAAGTGGCTTGGTGCATGGGCTTTTTCAACAGCATACGAAACAGGGGCACCATGATGATTCCGCCACCTAGGCCGCTGAGTGAAACCACAGTTCCCGCCAAAATGCCCACGAGTGTGGGGAGCCATCTGTTGGGTGTTTCGTTGGTGGCGGTTGTGTGGTTTTGGGTTTGGTTTTCTTGCGGGTTGGCTGCTGTTTCGTTGCTTTTGCTGGCTTTGGATTTGCCGAAAATCATGTTGCCGATACTCAGCAACAGGAAGCCCAGAAAAACGGTTTGAAATCGTTGTTTGTTATACCAGTCGCCGTGTGTAATGGCATACGACATCGCCAAGGAGCTCAGGGCGCCGGGAATGCCAATATGCAAGCTTTGTTTCCAATCCCAAGTGCCCATTTTAATTTGGCGAAATGTGCCAGAAACGCCAGAGATGAAAACGAGTGCGATGGAATTCCCCAGGGTGTATTTTACAATTTCGTCTGTTGAGAGGCTGTAGCTGCTGAGGTATTCATGAATAACGGGTATGAAGAGCATGCCACCACCCACGCCCAAGAGGCCTGCCAAGAAACCACCCATCGATCCACACAAAAGGAGGATGAGGAAAGAAAATAGGATGGTTATGCTGGGTTCAATGGTCATTTTGGGGGACTCAACAATTGCTGGTACTCTGATGAACTGAACAGTAGGTTGGCGGCTTCTTTGGTTTCGGTATCGTATTCCAACCACTGTTTGAAGAACTGCATTTTCTTCAATTTGCGTTGCATCATTTCTTTGTTGAGCATGCGCTTAATGACCTCTTTGTTGGCCAAAATATCTGCTTTCAGGTTGGCGGAGAGTGTATTGTTGTTGATTTGAAGCCCGCTCATTTTTTGGATAAAGAGGGTGTCATCGTACATCGAACCCAGTGATTGTTTGAATTTAACTTGAAGTGCTAGTTCACTTTTTTTGATTGCAAAGGCCAGGAATTGATTGAATTGTTGATCGGTAACGGCCTGGAACAGGGTGTCGGGTTTGGCATGGTATTGCTCATTGGCCCAATCGAAGAGGATCCATTCTTTTTCCAACCATTTTAGCACGGCGATGCCTTGATAGGGGTCGAGGAATTTGTCGGGATCGATGCCGCCCCCTTCGTATACGGTTCTGCCGTTGGCGGTTTTAAATTTCCNTTTTTGNTCTTTGTTGAGGGATTTCGCCTGTCCGGCTTCATCGCGGTTGTTGTATTGCAACTTTTGGATNCATCTGCCGCTGGGGGTATAATATTTGGCGGTGGTGAGTTTCATTTGGGTTCGGTAGGGAAGGCTCACATAATTTTGCACGAGGCCTTTTCCGAACGATGTTTGACCCATAACCACTGCGCGATCCATGTCTTGCAGGCTGCCGCTCACCACTTCCGATGCGGAGGCAGATCGTTCATTCACAAGCACAACGAGGGGCAAGTTTGGGGCGATGGCTTTGTTTGGGGTGAACCAATTGGTGGGCCCTGTTACATTTTGGCCTTTGAGGGTAACCACTGATTTGTTTTCACCCACGAAAAGTCCAACGATTTGAACGGCTTCATTGAGCAGTCCACCTCCATTGTCGCGCAGGTCGAGGATGATGCCTTTCAATTGGGTTTGTTCCATCATTTTTTTGATGGAGGATTCAATTTCTTTGGAGGCATTTTGTTCAAATTCTTCCAGTTTGATGTAGGCGATGTTGCCTTGAAATAGTCCGCTGTAGGATACTGAATTGGATTTGATGGCCATGCGGGTGATGGTTTTTTCTATGGCCGTACCATTTCGATTGAGAGAGATTTTAAAGGTGGTATTGGGTGCGCCACGTACGAGGGTGAGCAGTTCTTCGGTGGATTTGTCTTTGAGCGACAGTTGGTTGATGTGCGTGATTTGATCGCCCAGTCTCACATCGGCCAAATCAAAAGCATAACCTTCTTCGATGAGGTCAACGGTGGGGAAGTGATTTCGGATGGTGATTTTGCAGCCCACGCCACCGTATTGGCCTTGGCGTTCCATGAGGGCTTCTTCGGCTTGGTATTCGGAGAAAAAGTTGGTGTAGGGGTCTAGGGATTTGAGCATCGCATCGATGCCGGTTTTCATGAGTTTGCCGGGTTCAACTTCATCCACGTAGGTGGTGCCGAGCTCTTTGTAGAGGGCGGTGAAAATTTCTATGTTTTTGGAGTATTCAAAGAGGTTGTCAACCACTTTGTTGCCTTGACTAAGGAGGAGAGCAGAAACACACAGAATGAGCCATTTGGGCAATCGAATCACCATGTATCAAAGATACGAAAATCCCTATTATTTGGCACTGATTGCGGCTTGGAAATCCTTGCCGGTTGGGCCTTCGAAAATCTCTAAATCGAAACTGGGTATGGTGGCCAAGACGTGATCGAAGATATCTGCGGCGATGGTTTCGTGGTCTACCCATTCTTTATCTAGGGTGAAGCAGTATATTTCGAGTGGAAGTCCTTTGTCTGTGGGGGGCAATTGTCTCACCATCATGGTGAGTTCTTTGTTCACTTTTGGGTGTTTTTGGATGTAATTGCTGAGGTATTCCCTGAAAATACCCACATTGGTGAGGTTTCTGCCGTTGGCTAAAACGGATTTATTGATCTTGTGTGTGGCGTTATATTGGTTGATTTCAGACTCTTTTTGGGTAACATAATCGCGAATGAGATCAATTTTTTTGAAATTTTCTAAAGTTTCTGGGGTACAGAATTTGATGCTCGAAATTTTGATGTTCACGGCCCTTTTCATTCTCCGACCTTCACTTTCTTCCATGCCCCTCCAGTTTTTGAATGCGTCGTTGATGAGCACGTAGGTGGGGATGGTGGTTACGGTGTTGTCCCAGTTTTTCACTTTGATGGTGGTGAGGTTGATTTCAACCACATGGCCATCGGCGCCGTATTTGGGCACTTCGATCCAGTCATCGATTCGAACAATGTCGTTGCCTGAAATTTGGATGGATGCCACTAGACCCAAAATGGTATCGCGGAAGGTGAGTATGATAAGGGCCGACAGCGCACCGAAGGCGGTGAGGAGTGTCCAGAGGGGTTTGTTGGTTACTTGGCTGATGATAAACAGGATGCCCACCAGGTAGTTGATGATGTTGAGCAGTTGGGTATAGGAGCCAATGGGTTTGTCTTTGAAGTCTTCGGAATTGAGAAGCAGTGTTTTGGCGGCACGAAGGACGGCTTGCACAAAGAAGATGATGGCGATGATGATGTAAATATCAACCAGTTTTTGTAGGGGCGATATCAGGGTGTCATAATCTTGAAAGACAAAGGTTAGGCCTTCTTTGGCGACCAATGCGGGAACCACATGTGCCAGGTGTTTGAACACCCGCATTTCAACGAGGATATCATCGTAGGGGTTGTTGCTGCGTTTGGCGTAACGGGCAACGATGTTGAGGATGATGTTGCGAGAGATATAATCGATGAGGGCAACGACCAAGATCAAACCCAAGCCCAGGATCACCAAATGCAGGTAGTAGCAAGATTCTGGACTCGCACCGGTTTCGCTGAGCCAGTGCATCAACCATTGAGAGAATCGCGTTTGGTAACTCATGTATGCGAAGATATACGCAGAGTGACGAATTTTTAACTGTTATGAAATGGGAATTTTGGTGGTCCCGACAGGAATCGAACCTGTATCTAATGCTCCGGAGGCATTCGTAGTATCCATTCTACTACGGGACCATGATAAAGAACCAAAATATTGGGGTTGCAAAGATAATGCAAAGGGGCGGCCATTTCGGCCGCCCCTTTGAAATTATCCTGAGGGGGAAAGGCTATTCTTTGAAAAAGTATGTGCTTGTGTAGGGAGGATTTTGCCCCTGTTCAAACATTTACGCTGCGCTGCGCCAGAACTTTGCATACAGTGCACCAACAATGGCATAAGGGACGAAAGCATCCAACAAATGCGCCCAAATATCAGGGGTTTGGTACCAAATGTAGTTTGTGTAAGGCACCACCAAAAAGGCAAAAAAACCTACGGTACAAGCATAAATAATGGCCTTCAGGGTATTGATGTCAGCAATTTTATCGAGCAGTCCAAACAATAAGAAAATCGCCAATATATCAATGATCAATCCGCGAATCATGGGCATAATCATTCCGGTATCTTTACCGCTGTGATAATTGACCATCGCCCAGGGCTTTCCTTGCGATTCTACCGCGAATTTCTGTTGGTCTTCGGGTGTGGCGTTCTCTGCAGGACGGGGTAGTATGTATTGTTTGTCCTCCAAATTCAGCGTATTCAAAAAGGCCAAAATGGTGTCTTGCTTATCAGTATAAGCTTGTGCATTGCCGTGGAAGTTGGCGCCAGCGAACGAAATGAATTGATACATGAAAAGAATCAATCCGCCCAAAAGGGTGCGTAAAAAGGTTTTCATAGGGGCAAGTTTAGACAAAATTCGCAGGATTCCCAATCATTGAAACCCATCTATGTAGAATCTGTTGGTGAAATTGGTTGAAGGTGGACTAGGTATTTGAATGGGTGAGTTTGGGCGATTAGGGCTGACTCAATTCCCGGCCCGAAGCATCAATCCACAGGGTTTGTTCGCCCTTTAACGCATACCAATAACCTGGGAATTCTGTATCCGTGATGGCATCATAGGCAATGGGCACAATGACTTCGCCGAAATTGTTTACCACACCCCAGCGATCATTTTTCTTCACCATGTAATGCGATGGCTTTTGCGACAAAATGATTTCTTGGTACTGGGGCTTCAAACTCCATTGCATCGAAGGCAAGCACAACAACCCCATCAATGTGGTTCCATTCAGGCTTGGTTTTGTGGCAAACCATTCGTGGTCGTTGATGCGGGAGAGCGACATGAGTGTATCCTTCAACAACACCTTGCCGTTGGCGTGGGTGATAAACCAATAGCTACCAATGGGTTCCAACAAAAGGGTATCGGTAAGTT
>JGI24768J34885_10000202_pt1 | contig 16897 bp, 13 predicted proteins | sample LakOntMetagenome_FD_34885 | JGI IMG/M metagenome (IMG submission 34885) | reverse complement strand
GCCCTCGCTACCGACAAGCAAATGCGCGAGATTCACAGACCCGTCCGATGTGTAAGGACGCTCGTTTTGGTTACAAAAAATATCCAAGTTGTAGCCAGCCACACGTCGCAAGACTTTGGGCCAATGGGCATCAATTTCTGGTTGTAATTGCATAGCCAACTGCTGAACAAACTCGCCAACAGCTTTCGCGCGCCCAGTGCTTTGGTCAAATCGCCCCAACTGCATGACCGTGCCGTCGCTCATTCTGGCTGTCGCACCCAAGACGTTGTGCACCATGTTGCCGTAAGCAATCGATCGACTACCGCATGAATTGTTGCCTGCCATGCCACCTAAGGTGGCTTGAGCGCCAGTAGAAACATCGACTGGAAACCAAAGCCCTTTGGATTTGAGTTGCGCATTCAAATGGTCCAGCACCAAGCCGGGCTCAACAACTGCGGTGCGTTGTTCTGTATCAATATGCAAAACATTACGTACATATTTACTGTGGTCAATCACCAAACCTGCGCCTGTGGTTTGTCCGCATTGGCTAGTACCGCCGCCGCGCGGCACGATTGGCACACCCAGGTCACGGCATATGTCCATGGCGATGGAAACTTCTTGGGTGTCGCGCGGAACAAACACGCCTAAGGGTATTACCTGATATATCGAGGCATCGGTTGCATAGCGTCCTCTGTCTGCAGGCGTGAACAACACCTCACCTTGTGTTTCTTCAGCCAGTCTTGCAGCCAGTCGGCCAGCCACCTCATTGCTAGCGTGGGCGATGTGTTCGTATTGTTTCTCTGGAGTGGATAAGATTGCGTTATTCATCTGCCTATTTTGAATGAAAAAAATAACAAATCTATTGGAGATTCCATTCTTATGTTAAAGCTTGACTTCCATCCTTCAGGCCGTCACTTCTTACAAATTCCTGGGCCTTCCCCAGTCCCTGATCGCATTTTGCGCGCCATGAGTTTGCCAACGATTGACCACCGCGGTCCTGAGTTTGCTCTGTTGGCTTTCAAGGTCATTGCTGACATGCAAAAGATTTTCCAAACCCAACATCCTGTGATGATTTATCCGGCTTCAGGCACAGGAGCCTGGGAGGCAGCATTGGCCAACACCTTGAGCGTGGGGGACCATGTGTTGATGTACGAGACAGGCCAGTTTGCAACCCTGTGGAACAAGCTTGCTACGCGCTTAGGTATCAAAACGGAATTCATTGGCATGCCAGGACTTGAAGGTTGGCGCCATGGCATTCAAGCAGATTTGATTGAAGCGCGTTTAAAAGCAGATACCAATCACACNATCAAAGCNGTNTGCGTGGTTCATAACGAAACATCGACTGGCGTGACCAGCGATATTCCTGCTGTTCGACGTGCGATGGACAACGCCAAACATCCTGCCTTGTTGTTGGTGGACACCGTCTCTGGCTTAGCAGCGATTGACTACCGTCATGACGCATGGGGCGTGGACGTCACCGTCGGCGGTTCACAAAAAGGACTCATGCTGCCACCTGGTTTGGGCTTTAACGCACTATCGCCCAAAGCGATTGAGGTCAGTAAAAAATCCACGATGCCTAAATCATTTTGGGCGTGGGATGAAATGATTGAGTTCAACAAAACAGGCTACTTTCCATCCACACCGAACACCAATTTGCTCTATGGCTTGAGCGAAGCCTGCGACATGATTCTGGGTCAAGGCTTAGATGTGGTGTTCAAACGCCACAAACGGTGGTCTGCGGGTGCTTGCGCTGCAGTGACTGCTTGGGGCCTTCCCATTCAATGTGCTGACCCCGCTTGCACTCACCTATATTGACTGGCGTGATGACACCTGAAGGCGTGGATGCAGATGCCATTCGGAAAGTTATTTACGAACGCTTTGACTGCTCACTAGGCACAGGCCTGGGCAAGGTGAAGGGACGCATGTTCCGCATTGGCCATTTGGGCGACTGCAATGATTTGACGGTAATCGCTGCGGTGTCTGCTTGTGAAATGGGACTCAAACTTAGCGGCGTTAAATTGGCGGGTTCCGGTGTGCAAGCCGCTATGGATTACTTTTCGGCACATCCAGTGCCAGCATTGATTCGTTAAAACACAATATTTAGGAGACGCTATGCAAAGAAGACAACTATTACAAGTTGGTGCTGCCACCGCTGCTGCATTGGCTGCGCCCATGATTAAAGCGCAGTCGCTGCCCGCGGGCCCAATTCGTATCGTCGTTGGGTTCCCACCTGGCGGCGGAACTGACGCATTGGCGCGCGTACTAGCGCAAAAACTCCAAGCGATGTGGAATATCAACATCGTGATTGATAACAAAGCAGGTGCAGCGGGCGTGATTGCCGCAGACTATGTGGCAAAGCAACCCGCAGACGGCAATACATTGCTCATGGCGCATATCAACAGCCATGCCTTAGCCACCAGCTTGCAGCCCAAACTAGCCTACAACGTGGAGCGTGATTTCTCGCCCATTGGCTTGGTTGGTGTGACACCTAATTTATTGATATGCAATGAAAACCAACCCGCCAAAACAGTGAAAGATTTAGTGGCTTTGTGCAAACAAAACCCTGGCAAGATAAGTTTTGCTTCTGCAGGCGGTGGATCTGCCCAACACTTGGCTTTAGAAATGTTTAAGTTGCGTGCTGGTATAGATGCCTTGCACGTGCCCTACAAAGGTTCAGGCCCTGCTTTGACCGACTTGATTGGCGGTCAAGTGCAATATTGTTTTGAGACCATGACCTCGGCCACACCGCATGTCAAAAGCGGCAAAGCGATTGCACTGGCGCAAACGCGCACCAAACGCGCCAAAGGTCACCCCAATGTGCCAACGATGGACGAGCAAGGTTTTGCTGGCTTTGATGCAACGACTTGGTATGGATTGGTTGGACCAGCCAAACTCAACCCTGCATTTATCAAACGCATCAACGAAGACATGAACAAGGTCATGGCTATGCCTGATGTGATCGAGAAATTTGATCTCTACGGCGCTGAAGACGGTGGCGGTTCGCCCGAGCGCTTTGCAGAATTTATCCGCAGTGAAACTCAAAAATGGGCGAAGGTTATCAAAGACGCGAAGGTGCAAGCAGATTCTTGAGTGCATTATGAATAACCTAGGCATTTATACCCACCCTGACTTTGAGTTACATGACAAAGACTATGCAAAAGGAAGAATTGTTTCCTTCTTGGAGGTTGGCTAAAATGCTAGCGTTTTGTAGTGAAGTGTTCATTCACATCTAAAAGCGATGTTGGATTTTCAATTTCACGAATATGTAGTTTAATTTTTTTATTGGTTCTAAGGAATTATCTTGGCTAGAGTTGTAATTATTGGACAGCAAGATTTTGGTAAGGCAGTTATTGAGGCCATGATTGCTGTAGGACACACCATAGTTGGTGTATTTTGTAAACTAGAAAAATCAAATGAACGCCCTGATGCTTTGCGCGAGGCGGCGCAAAAATTAGGCATTACTGTGTTTCAACTGCCCAATTTAAAAGACGATACAGCAAGACAAGCTATGCAGTCCTTAAATGCTGATATTTGCGTTATGGCTTTCGTGCTCCAATTTGTACCCCAATGGTTGGCTGACATACCAAAGCACGGAACCATTCAATACCACCCTTCTTTGCTGCCTAAGTATCGAGGGCCTTCTTCAATCAATTGGCCTATTGCGATGGGAGAGAAAGAAACCGGACTAACTATATTCAGGCCTACGGATGGCTTAGACGAAGGNCCGATTGTTCTACAAAAAACATTTCCTATTGGAGCAGATGCAACTTTAGGTGAGGTTTATTTTGACGGACTTTTTCCTCTGGGTGTCAAAGCATTGATAGAAGCCACTGACATGGTTTTGGCTGGAAAGCACACTGAAATCACCCAAGATGAAAGCCTCGCTACTTACCAAGGTTGGTTTAGGGAGGCGGAGTCCTGTGTCAATTGGTCAAACCATATTGACCAAATCTACAATCTTATTCGTGCANGCAACCCAGCCCCAGGTGCTTGGACGCTATTAGGCCAAGAGAAGGTAACTCTTTTCGATTGCAAAAAGCATGTTTCACAAAGATTTGAACAAGTTATGGGGAAACCTGGAACTATCTTGCGGTTAAGTGAGCACTCTTTTGGTATGAATGCTCAAGGTGGACATATTGAAGTACTTCGCCTGCGTCCAGCAGGCGGAGCCAAAATGACCGCTGCAGAATTTATGGTTACTAGGCCAGAGCTTTTTCTGTGATTTTTTTCTCAACATAGTTGAGTTGATCTAGTGCATCTGCAAGATATTGCACGCTTCTTTCAGGGTTGTGGAGTTTTTCTAGTCCAAACAATCCGATTCTGAATGTCATGAAATCTGCCGGTTCATCACACTGCAAAGGAACGCCTGCGGCAGTTTGAAGACCCAACGCCAGGAATTTCTTGCTACTGTGGATTTCAGCATCTGAGGTGTAACTAACTACTACGCCAGGTGCTTGAAATGGTTTCGCAGCAACACTTGTAAAACCACGGGACTCTAAAAGCTCACGGACTAATTTACCGATACGCGCTTGTTCTTGAAATACCTTATCAAAGCCGTAAGCCCGTGTTTCAAGCATGACTTCACGCAAGCGAGTAAGAGCGTCAGTTGGCATAGTGGCGTGGTATGCGTGAGCGCCTTTTTCGTAGGTCTCCATAATTTGGAGCCATTTTTTGAGGTCGCAGGCATAACTACTACTGGTAGTTTGGTCAATGGCAGTACGAGCTCGCTCACTCATCATCACCATCGCGCACGAAGGCGAGCCACTCCAACCCTTTTGTGGAGCACTGATCAAAATATCAACACCCGTTTTTTCCATATTTACCCATATGCNACCGGAAGCAATGCAATCGAGAACTAGCAGNCCACCTACTTTATGAACTGCATCGGCCATTTTGGCAATGTAGTCGTCCGGAATGATCAAGCCGGCAGATGTTTCCACATGAGGTGCAAATACCACTGCAGGTTTNTCTTGCTCTATTTTTTGTACGACTTCTTCAATAGGGCAAGGTATCCAAGGCGATTGACTGCTCGNGTCAACGCGCCTTGCTTTGAGAACAATGGAAGACGAGGCAATTGCACCCATTTCCAAAATTTGGGTCCATCTGTAACTGAACCAACCGTTGCGAAGAATGAGCACTTTTTTGTTTGAAGCAAACTGCCTAGCAACTGACTCCATGCCAAAGGTTCCGCTTCCAGGTACTAGGGCGGTTGAGTGCGCGTGGTAAACCTCTTTCAAGATAGAAGANATGTCTTTCATCACATGTTGAAAACGAACGGACATATGGTTGAGTGCGCGGTCTGTATAGACTACAGAAAACTCAAGTAATCCGTCAGGATCTATATTTGGAAGTAAGCCTGGCATAAATTAATTCTCCAATTAATGCTAATGATTTAAAAATCATGCGGGGGTGGTCATTCTAGCGGAGTGTCCCTGCCCGCCACCAAAGCTCAAAGTTTCAGAAACCTCACCCCCAGCAGATAACTTGACTGCACAATATTTAAATTCAGGAATTTTGGCAAATGGATCAAGGGCGGGATTGGTTAGTTTGTTGATNGCCGCCTCGTAGAAACAAAATGGCACGAATACACATCCGCGTGGCGAACTTTCGTCAGCCCTGGCATATAAACTTACACAACCTCGACGAGATTGGATGGTGACGATCTCCCCAGGTTGGACAGCTAAATCAGCTAAATCCAATGGGTGTACCAAAGCAACAGGATCAGGCTCGATTGCATCAAGGACGGCAGTTCTGCGAGTCATACTTCCGGTATGCCAATGCTCTAACTGGCGTCCAGTTATTAAGACCATAGGGTATTGGGCGTCTGGTCGCTCATTAGCGGGAATGATGTCTGCAGGTACAAAACGCCCNCGACCAGATTCACGAGGGAAGTTTTCTACAAACACNACGGACTGCCCTGGGTCTCCTTCTTTTAAGCAGGGGTAAGTAACAGCATGCTCTCGCTCAAGGCGATCCCAAGTGATACCAGCAATGCTTGGCATAGTGTGTCGCATCTCGTCGAAAACTTCCGATACGTGGTGGTAGTTCCATTTCAAGCCCAACTGCTTAGCCATTTGCTCAATGATCCACAGATCTGGTTTNGCTTGACCTGGAGGTTCTATAGCCTGTCGACCCATTTGGACCAAACGGTCAGTATTGGTGAACGTACCCGTTTTTTCTGCAAAGGCCGTTGCTGGCAAGATTACATCCGCCAGACAAGCAGTCTCTGTCATGAAAATATCTTGCACAACCAGTAAGTCAAGCGCAGAAAGAGACTCTCTAGCATGGTTAGCATCGGGATCTGACATGGCGGGGTTTTCGCCCATGATGTACATCCCACGAACTACACCTTTATCAATGGCATACATCACCTCTACAACAGTCAGGCCTGGCTCTTGGTCCAGTGAGCCAGGTTCGAGTTGCCAAGCAGATTCAAACTTTGCTTGAACTTTGGGATCGNTGACTCTTTGNTAGTCTGGATACATCATTGGTATAAGACCAGCATCTGATGCGCCTTGGACATTGTTTTGTCCGCGTAAGGGGTGTAGGCCAGTGCCAGGGCGACCAATCTGGCCCGTCATTAAAGCTAAAGCGATCAGGCAACGCGCATTATCAGTTCCGTGGATGTGTTGAGAAACCCCCATACCCCACAAAATCATGGAGGCGGGAGATTTTGCGTAAAGACGGGCTACATAGCGAATATCCTCACTATCAATGCCACAAATAGGCGCCATCAACTCGGGGCTGTAACCTTCCACGTTGCGCTTTAATTCTTCAAAGCCAATTGTTCTACTTTCAATAAATGATTGATCAATTAAATTCTCATGAACGATCACGTGCATCATGGAATTGAGAAGGGCCACATCTGTATCGGGCTTGAACTGCAAATGGCGGTGTGATATGCGAGCAAGGTCCGATTTCCTAGGGTCACACAGTATGAGTTGGGTACCNTGCTTCACGGCATTNTTGATCCAAGTCGCAGCAACGGGATGGTTAACCGTGGGATTGGCGCCAATAACAATCACTACGGAAGCCTTCATCACGTCCATCACTGGATTTGACACGGCACCAGAACCGATGCCCTCTAATAGCGCGACAACGGATGAGGCGTGGCACAAACGGGTGCAATGGTCGACGTTGTTACTGCCAAAACCGGTACGCACCAGCTTTTGAAACAGGTAGGCTTCTTCATTACTGCCCTTAGCCGAACCAAAACCAGCAAGAGATTTTTTGCCATATTTGTCACGAATGGTCTTCAAACCTCCGCCAGCACGCGAGAGTGCTTCCTCCCAAGTCGCCACACGGAAAAATTCCATGACGCGATTGGGCTCCATGACGAAATCACCTCGTTTAGGTGCGTCATCTCGGCGAATAAGTGGTTGGGTGAGGCGGTGAGGGTGGTGCGCGTAATCAAAACCATATCGCCCTTTCACGCAGAGTCGTCCATGGTTGGCAGGACCGTCACGGCCTTGTACAAAAAGAATCTTGTTGTCTTTGACGTGGTAGGTGAGTTGGCAACCAACACCACAGTAGGGGCATAGTGAATCTACCAATCGATCAGCTTTGACCAATCCGACTTCTTGGGCAGGCATCAAAGCACCCGTAGGACAAGCCTGAACACACTCACCGCAACCCACGCAAGTGGAGTCCCCCATGGGGTCATCCATATCAAAAACCACTTGGGAGTGAGCCCTCTGAAGGCAAAGCCAATGACGTCATTGACTTGCTCATCACGGCAAGCCCGCACACAACGTGTGCACTGAATGCATGCGTCCAAGTTCACAGTTATTGCTGCGTGTGTTGCATCTTGCTGCACCTTGGGTCGCGGCGCATACCTCGGTTTTCCTAGCGACAAAGATAAGGACCATTGGTCGAGTTCATTGTTGAGGGTGTAAGCAGTTGACGGCATATCTGACTGCAGCAACTCGAGCACCATTTTTTGTGAAACCAGAGCTCGGGCACTATCGGTCTGTACCTTCATGTTTTCACTTGGATATCGACAGCATGATGGGGCCAGTACCCGTTCTCCTTCAATCTCGACAACGCAAGCACGACAGTTGCCAACTGACTCCATGCCACTTTTGTAGCAAAGATGAGGAATCTCAATTCCTTCATGTTTAGCAATTTCAATTAAAGTTTGCGAACTTTTTGCTTTGATTTTTCGACCATTAAGTTCGAAGCTAACGACATCGATTGCTAAATCCAAGTCTAGGTCTGAAGCGACTTGGGTCATGCTTTTTCTCCAGTTATTGATAGGGAGGAAGTCAATTCATGGGGAAAGTACTTGATGACGCAGTCCATCGGATTGGGCGCTGCTTGGCCTAGTCCACAAATCGACGCATCGCGCATCACCGTAGATAAATCTTGTAACAAAGGAAGATCCCAGTCAGATTTCGCCATCAAGGCCTCAGCCTTGGCGGTTCCAACCCTACAAGGGGTGCATTGCCCGCAAGACTCATGCTTGAAAAAACGCATCATATTCAAAGCAGCATTGCGCGCAGTGTCATGTTGAGATAAAACAATCACAGCAGCAGAACCTATAAAACAACCATAGGCTTGCAAAGTGTCAAAGTCCAAAGGTATTTGATTGAGAGTGGCAGGCAAGATGCCACCTGAAGCCCCGCCCGGCAAGTAACCATAAAAATGGTGCCCTTCTTGCATACCACCGCAAAAATCATCAATCAATTGTTGAATGGTGATACCAGCTGGCGCTAATTTAACGCCAGGAAGTCGAACTCTTCCGGATACAGAAAAACTTCTNANCCCCTTACGGTCATGAAGACCATGCGAAGCAAACCACGCGCCACCCCGTTCTAATATTTCTCGCACCCAAAAGAGAGTCTCAAAGTTATGTACCAAGGTAGGCTGATTAAATAATCCCACCTCTGCCACATAGGGAGGGCGCAACCGAGGAATGCCACGTTTACCTTCTATTGATTCAATCAGCGCCGATTCTTCGCCACAAATATAAGCACCAGCACCGCGACGCAATATGACCTCAGGAAGTCCGGAGCAAGGGGGAGCATCTTTTAAAAGTTGCAACTCGGCTTGCAACATCACACGACAAGCATGGTATTCGTCGCGCAAATAAATATAAATTTTAGGAATCTCAACAGCCCAAGCAGCTATCAACATTCCTTCCAAAAATCTATGAGGATCTGTTTCTAACAGTGTTCTGTCTTTAAAGGTGCCAGGTTCACCTTCATCAAGATTTATCACCATCAAACGATGGTGTTTTTGTGTTTTGAGAATACGCCACTTGCGACCTGCTCCAAAACCTGCGCCCCCCAAACCTCGGAGTCCGGAAGTTTCAACTTCTTGGATAACAGACTCGACATCGCGTTGGCCGGTCATGCAAGCTGTGAGAAGTGCGTAACCCCCTGCAGCTTTGTACTGGGAATAACTAATATGGTGGGTGGGTTCGGCTTGGATATTTTTACTATCCACGCAGGATTTAATTTTTTCGGGTGTTGCCGATGCAATAGCATGTTGACCAACCATCGCTGCGGGAGCTTGTTCGCAACGACCAATACAGGGTGCGGGGATCACACGAATAGTTTTACCCAAAAGACTTGGGAGAGTTGTCAGTAGATTTTTTGCTCCAGCCATTTCACACGATAAGCCATCGCACACGCGAACGGTCAGAGTTGCAGGACTGGTTTGTCCCTCTTTGACAATATCAAAGTGATGATAAAAACTGGCTACCTCATAGACCTGAGCTTGACTGATGCGCATCTCATGGGCGAGGGCCGATAGATGCTTGGTATTTAGTTGACCATAAGCATCTTGTAAACGGTGCAAATGCTCAATCAATTCATCACTAGAGCGTGAAGCGTTGCCAAGCAGACCCTGCACCTCTTGTAAAGCATGAGGGTCTACGCCGCGTCCTTTAGGCGCTTGCCTTTTGCGTTGCTTAAGCGTTGGTTCTTGATGAAGGCGAATGACAGGAGGACTCATTACACGGCCAGCTTAGATTAGGCCAGCACCGCGCGCCCATTGGTATTTAGCTCCTAGAACAGCCACTGGAATTTCTGTGGAGTAAGCATAGGCAGGTATCCCATGTTCATACAGATACTGCGCGGCTTCTTCTACTTCTACATCTCCAGCCAATGAGGCTACGATGGGCTTATCAATACCTTTGGCGCGCATTTCATCGCGTGCTTCCACCATGATTTTTGCGAACACCATAGGAGGTGTGACGATCGTATGCCAGTAGCCAAGAATCAAGGCGTGAATGCGCGGATCACTCAAACCTAAAAGAACAGTATTTTTGTAAGTTAAAGGAGGCTCCCCGCCGGTGATGTCTACAGGGTTACCTGCGGCACCAAAAGGCGGAATAAATTTACGGAATGCTGCATCAAGATCTTCCGGCATGGGCATCAATGTCAAGTTGTTGTCAACGCACGCATCTGATAGAAGCACCCCGGAACCTCCCGCTCCAGTAATGATGACAATATTCTCGCCCTTGGGAGTAGGAAGAATCGGAACGCCTCGCGCAAAGTCGAGCAAGTCACGCAAACTGCGTGCACGAATCACGCCGATTTGTTTGAAAACGTCCTCATAAATTTTGTCATTACCAGCCAAGGCGCCTGTATGTGAGCTGGCCGCTTTAGCACCTGCTAAAGTTCTACCCGCCTTCAAAACGATGACGGGTTTTTTCTTGGAAACCCGACGAGCTACTTCAGCGAAGGCTCGACCATCTTTCAGATCTTCGCAGTGTTGGGCGATCACGTTGGTATTGGGATCTTGTTCGAAAAATATTAATAAATCGTCTTCATCAATATCTGACTTATTGCCTAATCCAACAATTGCTGAAACTCCCATCTTGGCAGAACGGCTAAAGCCGATGATGGCCATGCCAATTCCTCCAGATTGCGAGGATAAGGCGACAGAGCCTTTTACATCGTATGCCGTGCAGAAAGTGGCGCACAAATTAGATGGCGTGTAGTAGAAGCCATAAATATTAGGCCCCATCATGCGAATGTTGTACTTGCGCCCAATGGTGACAAGCTCTTCTTGTAAAGCGACATTNCCGGTNTCAGAAAAACCAGANGGAATAAGAACAGCACCAGCGATTTTTTTCTCGCCGCATTCAATCAANGCGCCGGCAACAAACTTAGCTGGAATTGCAAATACAGCGGTATCAATTTCTTGAGGGACATCTTTAACGCTCTTATAAGCCTTGTGACCCATAATTTCATCAGCACTAGGGTGAATAGGGAAAATTTGGCCTTTATAGCCACCGTTGATGAGGTTTTTCATCACGGAGTTTCCGATCTTGCCGTTTTCGTTGGAAGCCCCAATCACTGCAACAGATTTGGGTTGCATGATCCGTTTCATCGAGACCAGGACCTCGTTTTCTGGTGGGCGATAGCGCGGGGTTTTNGCTGCAAAGTCAACAACGATTCGCACATCAGCCGCAATAGCCGTCTTTTTGCTTGCAAAAACTGGGTTGAGGTCTAGTTCTGAAATCTCTGGAAAATCGTTTACCAAGTCGCTGACACTCACGATCAAGTTCGCAAGGGCTTCTCGGTTGACAGGATCTGAGCCTCGAACACCTTTAAGCATTTCTGCTGCTTTGATGCCATCAAGCATGGAGAGGGCATCCGCTTTGGTTGCAGGGGCAAGTCGAAAAGTAATGTCTTTGAGGACTTCAACTAAAACGCCTCCGAGACCAAAAGCTACGAGTTTTCCAAAACTAGGATCGGTGACAGCACCGATGATGACTTCCTGCCCACCTTGGATCATCTGTTGGACTTGTACGCCCAAAATTGTGGCGTCTGCCTTGTATTTTTTGGCATTCTCAATGATGGTCTGGTAAGCCTTTGAAGCCTCTTGAGCATTGGGTATGCCAACAACTACGCCACCAGCCTCTGTTTTATGCAAGATATCTGGAGAGACAATTTTCATCACAACAGGAAACCCCATGGCGATGGCTAGCTTTTCAGACTCGGCAGCGCTATTGGCGACNCCTTCTTGGGGGACAGAGATTCCGTAGGCATCACAAACGCGTTTACCCTCAGGAGCAGTCAAAGATTCTCTGCCTGCAAGTTTTACTGCATCCAAAATTGCCCTAACCGTTGCTTTATCGTGACTCATAGTGACTCAACTTTCATAAGTGTGGTTATGCAAAAAAATTTAGAAATGAGGGTTATCAGACTGACTAGACAACTTTTTCAGTTCGCAGGGCGGCAATCGCTTCTAACCCATAGCCCAACTCTGTCAAAACCTCTTCTGTGTGCTCGCCTAGAAGAGGAGATCGAACCACTTCTGTAATGCTGTCCGACATTTTGATCGGGTTACCTACCGTTAAATACTTTCCTCTTTTTGGATGATCAACTTCGACCACCGTTCCAGTCGCCCTCAAGGATTGATCCTCAGCGATCTCCTTCATGGACAAAATGGGTCCGCACGGAATATCAAACTCATTGAGAATTTTCATGGCTTCAAACTTTGTCTTGGTCATGGTCCAAGCTTCAATACGATCAAATATCGACTTCAGGTGGGGCAGACGTGCAGCAGGAGTCGCATAGTCAGGATGGGTAATCCAGTCTTCTTGACCAATTACCTTACATATAGATCCCCAAACTGGGGCCTGGGTGATGAAGTAAATGTATGCATTGGGGTCGGTTTCCCAGCCCTTGCACTTCAAAATCCAGCCCGGTTGGCCACCACCTGATGCGTTACCAGCACGAGGAACTGCGTCACCAAACTTAGAGTCTGGGTACTGAGGGTATTCTTTGAGTAAACCAGTGCGATCTAGTCGTTGCTGATCTCGCAATTTGACTCTGCATAGGTTGAGAACAGCGTCTTGCATTGCTGCTAGCACCTTTTGTCCGCGTCCTGTTGTGTTGCGCTGGTAAAGGGCTGCCACTATTCCCAAGGCAAGATGTAAGCCAGTGCCGCTGTCACCGATTTGGGCGCCAGTGACGAGAGGTGGGCCGTCGTCAAAACCTGTGGTTGAGGCAGAACCGCCTGCGCATTGCGCAACGTTTTCATAAACCTTGCAGTCTTCATAAGGGCCTGGACCAAAACCTTTTACCGAGGCAACGATCATGCGGGGGTTTAACTCCTGAATCTTCTCCCAAGTGAATCCCATTCGATCAAGTGCGCCCGGGGCAAAATTTTCTACCAATACATCACAACTTTTGATCAAGGTATTGAGAACTTCTTTACCTTTGGGATTCTTGGTATCCAAAGTGATAGAGCGTTTGTTATGGTTAAGCATCGTGAAATACAAGCTATCAGCATCGGGCACATCTCTTAATTGACCACGGGTTGCATCACCCTCACCAGCTTTTTCTACTTTTATAACGTCAGCCCCAAACCATGCCAGCAACTGAGTGCAGGTAGGACCCGATTGGACGTGTGTGAAGTCGAGAATTCGAACTCCGTCAAGCGCTTTGCTCATGCAGTAACTCCTTTTGTAGTCTTGGTTTATTTTTTCTTATTGGCCTGAGGGTTGAGCATAGTAATGCGACCGCTCTCGGTTCCCGCAGTCTCGTCTATCACTGCATTTATAAGGGTGGGCTTACCTGAGGCAACAGCCTCTTTTAAAGCGGCACTTAGCTCTTGTGAGGTTGTGGCGTGTACACCCGTTCCACCAAATGCTTCAATGATTTTGTCGTAGCGGGCGTTTTTAACAAACACAGTTGGCGCTACATCGGAACCGCCAGATGGATTGACATCAGTGCCTCGGTATACACCATTGTTGTTAAATACGATGACACAAATGGGAAGGTTGTATCGGCATATGGTTTCCATTTCCATGCCACTAAAACCAAAAGCACTGTCTCCCTCAATGGCGATCACGGGCTTACCGGTGGTGACGGCTGCAGCCACCGCGAAACCCATACCGATCCCCATAATGCCCCATGTACCAACGTCCAGACGTTTGCGGGGCTCATACATATCAACAATACTTCTTGCAAAATCCAAGGTGTTAGCGCCTTCGTTCACAACGATTGCATCTGGTCTAGATTTAACAACATCGCGTACAACAGCCAACGCACTATGAAAGTTCATAGGTGTCGGAGTAAGCGCAAGCGTTGCCGCCATCTTGCTGAGATTTTTTTCTCTACGCTCTGCAATAGCGGCGGTCCATTCGCTAGGAGGAGGCGCCCAGTTGCTGTCAACTCCCTTTAACAAAGCGCTAACGCAAGAACCGATATCACCAATCACGGGGGCAGCAATGGCGACGTTACTGTCGATTTCCGTGGGAGAGATATCTATTTGAATGAATTTCTTGGCATTGGGTGCGCCCCATGTCTTACCCTTACCGTGCGAAAGAAGCCAATTTAGTCGAGCGCCGATGAGCATTACTACATCAGCCTCAGCCAAAACATAAGACCGTGCAGCCGAAGCTGACTGTGAGTGCGTATCAGGTAGTAGGCCCTTGGCCATCGACATGGGCAGATAAGGAATCCCAGTTTTCTCAACCAAGGAGCGAATGTCTGCATCAGCTTGCGCATAGGCGGCGCCTTTGCCCAGCAGTATCAGCGGACGTTTCGCGGACTTGAGTAAATCTAAAGCGCGTTGCACTGCATCTGTGGCTGGAATTTGGCGGGGTGCAGGGTCGACTACTTTGATCAATGATTGAAGTCCAGCCAATGCATCCATCGATTGGGCGAATAGTTTGGCTGGAAAATCTAAATAAACCCCGCCAGGCCTGCCTGAAACTGCAGAACGTATTGCCCTAGCAATGCCAACGCCGATGTCTTGTGCATGCAGTACACGATAGGCCGCCTTGCAAAGCGGTTTTGCGATTGCCAGTTGGTCCATCTCCTCGTAGTCACCTTGCTGGAGGTCGACTATTTCACGTTCGCTAGATCCGCTGATCAATATCATAGGAAAGCAGTTAACAGTTGCGTTTGCTAAGGCGGTCAAACCATTTAAAAAGCCTGGAGCAGAAACGGTTAGGCAAATGCCAGGTTTTTGTGTCAGAAATCCAGCAGCAGCAGCAGCGTTTCCGGCGTGTTGCTCGTGACGGAAAGAAATCACACGCATACCCTCTGCTTGTGCCATTCGCGTCAAGTCAGTGATGGGTATACCTGGCAAACCAAATATGGTGTGGATATCATTGAGTTTCAGAGCTTCAATGACTAGATGAAAGCCGTCAATAGTTGGGCTGTTGTTTGGTTCCGTCATGTTGGTTTTTTCTTTCAGAAGAATTAACGTCTTGCGAACAATTGCCTAATTTTGTTGAAAATTGGAAGTAGCAAAAGCGTTAGAGCAAGAATGGTAATTCCTGCTGATAAGCCGGAGTTGAAAAATATGGATAACTTTCCGTCTGACAATAACATGGATTGTCTGAAACTTGACTCAGCCATGTCACCTAGGACTAGGGCTAGTACAAGTGGTGCCACGGGATATTTGAGCTTTTTCATGGCGTAACCAAGAACTCCAAAAATCACCATCAAGGCGATATCAAGTAAATGGTTATGGACAGTGTAGGCGCCTACTGCACAAATCACCACTATCACAGGCGCGATGATCGAGAAAGGAATACGAAGAATGGCGGCCCACCAAGGCACAGTGGTGAGAACCACTATCAGGCCGACGATATTACCTAGGTACATGGAGGCAATGAGGCCCCATACAAATTCCTTTTGCTCTGTAAAAAGCAGGGGGCCAGGTTGCAGCCCCCAGATAAGCAATCCTCCTAAAAGAACAGCTGCGGTAGGGGATCCTGGAATACCAAGAGTCAGCATCGGTAACAAAGCACTTGTGCCAGCTGCATGGGCTGCTGTCTCAGGTGCAACAACGCCCTCAATCTTGCCGGTTCCAAACTCATCTGGCGTAGAGGACATTCGCTTGGCTACGCCATAGCTCATGAATGAAGCAGGGGTCGCCCCACCAGGCGTGATGCCCATCCAGCAACCAATTAAACATGACCGTAAGGATGTCGCCCAATACTTAGGCAATTCTTTCCAGGTCTCTAAAACATCACGCAAGCTGATACGGCCGTGTTTCCCTTGAAAAGATAAACCCTCTTCCATGGTGAGTAATATTTCGCACAAACCAAAAAGCCCAATCACGGCAATCAGGAAATCAAATCCCTGCAACAAACTCTCCTGGCCATAGGTCATGCGCAGGGTGCCNGTCACACTATCCATGCCAACAGATGCTAGGGCGAAACCCAGCATCATCGACAACATTGTCTTGATGGGGGGCTCTTTGCTCATTCCAACAAAGCTACAAAAGGTCAGTAATTGAACAGCAAAAAATTCNGGGGGNCCAAATTTGAGCGCAAACTTGGCAACGAGTGGCGCTAGAAAGGTCACCATCAAAATNGCAAATAAAGCGCCAACGAAGGATGANGTGAAAGCAGTTGTTAAAGCATGTGCTGCACGNCCCTTCTGCGCCATCGGGTAACCNTCAAAGGTGGTTGCAACAGACCAAGGCTCACCGGGGATATTGAACAAAATGGAGGTAATAGCGCCCCCAAANAGTGCGCCCCAGTAAATGCAAGACAACATAATGATGCCCGACACAGGAGTCATGCTGAAAGTAAGCGGCAACAAAATAGCCACGCCGTTCGCTCCACCAAGACCAGGTAAAACGCCAATGAGCACCCCAAGCAAAATTCCGATCAGCATAAATCCCAAGTTTTGAAAACTCAGTGCTACAGCAAATCCTTGAAATAAGTTATTGATTTCATCCATTTTTAGTAGCCAAAAAAAGTTTCTATTGGGCCTTTTGGTAGGGGAAGTAAAAACCAGACATCAAAAAGTAAAAACAAGGCGCCGGAAACACAAAGGCCCACCAATGCAGACTTCAGATGGCTGTATTTACCTTGCCAGACCATAAAAGAAGAAATAAACAAGACCGAAGAGACATAAAAACCAATGAGCACCACACCTAAAACAAAGAGACTAGTGGGAATCAAAATTGTCATCATGAGACGAAGCTGTGAATA
>JGI24768J34885_10000201_pt1 | contig 16913 bp, 18 predicted proteins | sample LakOntMetagenome_FD_34885 | JGI IMG/M metagenome (IMG submission 34885) | reverse complement strand
TCGAAAAACGGAGTGGAAAATGGACCGGCTGGGCCAGCTACTCCCTCATGTACAACACACGAACTTTCCCCGACCTAAATCAAGGAAATACTTTTCCCTCTCGATACGATCGTAGACACAACCTGTATATCGTAGGAATTTATAAATTTTCACCCAAACTCACCATCAGCGGTAGTTGGACCTTCAACTCGGGATTCGCCTACACCCTACCCATCGGCATCTATTCCGCACCAACCACCGAAGACCCCTATGCCGAAATTTTCATTTACGGAAANAGAAACAATGCCCGAGCGCGCGACAATCATCGCCTCGACATCAACGCCCAATACACCATCAAACACAACAAATTTCAAGAAAATTGGTCGTTTGGAATTTATAATATGTACAACAGACAAAACCCATTCTTTATCTCAGTTGAATACAATAGCCAAGGGGAACGCCGTCTAACCCAACTGTCGTTGTTACCCATTTTACCGCATTTAAATTACCAAATTTCCTTTTGATCCGCGTACAAAATCATATCGCCCAAAATATCCCCAAAAGCCCCACTCGAATGGCCAAGCTGCCCTTTGTAAAGCACATCATCCATGCATTGATTTTTAGTTTTACAATCTTGGGTTTTAGCAGCTGCAGCAGAGAGATTTTGGCGCCATTTCAAGACAACACCGCCACCGGACCCGTAATCCAATGCATACTCAATACAGATTCTGTTCAAAACCTGCTGTACTCCAAAGTAGTAAAGATCGATGAGAACTTTGCACCCATATCCGATGCCACCATTGACCTCGTGATTCACAACAAAAACAGATTTTCATTCAGCTCCAACCAACCCGGCGTNTATAAAATAGAACCGTGTATATTGTATCCGCGCGATAGTTTTTCGGTTTTTTTCATTTCACCCACCGATACCTTCTCGGTCACCGATGCCATGCCATCAACCATCGCATTCACCAAAACAGACACCTTCACCCAAGCCATTGCCGGAATCGGCACTACACAAAATTTCATGATCCAAATCAAAGACAGTGCGATCGATGAGAATTATTATAAAATCAGCGCAAAACGAGAAGTAAAAAAATACATTTATAACAATTCCAATCAAATCGCAGATAGCACAATTACATGGGAATCATTGAAAATCGACGGCAATGAAATTCCCTTTCAACGGAACAACTATAACAATTACACCGATTACGAAATCCTATTTTCCGATGAAACATTCAACGGTGTTTTGTCGTCGCTAGAATTCTACAACCTATTGCCTTTCTCTAACTCCAAATCGGAAAAAACACTGTCGGTAACCATCACTCTAGACAACCTCACAAAAGCACTGTTCGATTATTACAACTCCCGGGCAGCTCACCTCTGGAACCAAAAATCCATCACCCAATTACCCGGCCCCGTTGAAAGCAATATTCCCAAAGGTTACGGAGTTATCGGCGGTAAAACACAAGCATCTTGGAATATCAAATATCCCAACTAAACACCCACTTAGTTCAATTTGAAATGCGCAGTAATCACAGTTGGTGCGCGCAAAATCAGCGCCGGATTAAACCCCATTTTTAATATTGCCTGGGTTTCCATACTCAAGGATATCACTTCGTTTGCCTGATATTCAACCCCCCAATGCATCTGTGCAACCAAATTGTTGTCTGAAGTAGTAAAAAAGAAATTTTGATTCTCAGGGTCTTCAAAAAACTCAAACCCAACACCGCCTCCGTACATATATTTCCAGCGACCTTTCAATTGTTTCCGCCTATCATAATCCAATCGAATGCCAAACCATTGCAGTTCATTCATATCAGACAAATTCATCCCCATTGAATATCGCCACCCCTTGCCCCAATTGTATTTCCTATATGTAATTGCATACATGTTCTGCTGCAACGAAATGGCGTTAAATGGCAAAATTTGCTGTAACAAAAATGATGTGTTGAATCCCATATATCTGAACTTACCATTTTCGTCTGACTTCAACGTTTGAGACACATTACCTGCCCCTTGTCCAACAGCACGTGGATACACCTGAATGGTTTTAACAGGTTGAGTGGTATCGATTAAATAGCTTGGAACATCTGCGCGAACCATGTAAGACCGCCCAAAAATCATTAAACAAACAGAAAAAATGATTAACTGTTTCATTGTTAAAATCTTACACTTAAAAACAATGCCACAGGCACCAAAGGCAAAACACTCATGGTATTTTTATTCTCCAATGATGTGGAATTTTGATTCACAATAAACTCTCGCTTGGTATTGATATACTGACCATACAAGGTGCTTTCAGTATACAGCGTAATCCGATCTCTCAATTTCCAGGCAATTCCACCAAAACCTCCGATTCCACCACCAATGTCTTGCGCCAACGTCTTCATTTCTATCGGTAAACCCATGTCATTGAATTGTTGGGTAATTGAGGTGTTCTGTCGCCAAATCCCCCTGGTATCTATTCCCCAAAAACAATAAATACCCAACCCCAAATCCTTTCTCCATTCCCGTCCCAAAACCAAAGAGGCTGAATTCTCATCGCTCGTTCTGTTCCCACTAAATGAAAAATCTTCCGTTTTCTTTCTGAAACCGTTTATGCCCACCCGCCAAGCTGTTTGGTTTGTAGTATTCACTTTTCTCACCATCATCAAATATGGGTCGTCGTTCAAATTTCTCGACACATTGCCAGAAAATCGCGAGAGCGCCAAAGTCACATTGTTGGTGATCTCCCAGCCCTTTAAACTGTCATTCAATGACACCGCTGTACCCAAAGTTTGTGCCTCCATCGCTGGAAACACAATCAAACACATGCTAAAAATCAACCCTTTTATCATTGCTTTTTTATTAATCTTCTTCCGGCAAAAGACGCAATTCAAGCTCTTCTAGCCTGGCACCCTTCAGCGTTTTTATGACAAATTCAAATTGTTCGTGATGAATGATCTCGCCCACAGCCGGAATACGCTCCGAACAAAAGATCACATAACCGCCCAATGTAGTATAATCACCATCCTCAATGTTCAACCCATATTGCTCATTCAAATAATCTACCTCCAAACGCGCACTGAACAAATAATGATTGTCGCCCAACACCGTTTCAACCTTATCATCAACGTCAAACTCGTCCTCAATTTCACCAACAATCTCCTCCAACACGTCTTCCACACTCACCATCCCCGCCGTTCCGCCAAATTCATCCACTACAATGGCAATGCTCTTCTTCTCCTGAATAAAACTGCGCAACATATCATGGGCTTGCAAACTCTCATTCACAATCAACACAGTCCTGATGACATCTTGAATGCGCTTGGGACTGTGAAACAAATCACTGTGATGCACAAATCCAATGATGTGATCAATGGTGTCTTTGTAAATCAGAATTTTCGAATGCGCCGTCTCCACAAATCTTGCGCGCAAACTCTCTACCGATTCATTCACTTCCAACCCAACCAACTCCGTACGATGTACCATGAAATCTTTCACCTTCGCATCGCTGAAATCCAAGGCATTTCGAAACACCTCCGTATCAATCTCAATGGCCTCGCCACCATGCGTTGCATTCTCCAATGAAGCGATATAATTGTCCAAATCAACCTTCGAAAAAACCGGGGTATTCTCCGAAATCTTGGTCTTGGTAAAAACCCTCAATAAAAATGCAGAAATGCCCTTAACCACACCAATCAGCGGCCACATCATCACGTGAGCCATCCGAAAAACACCAATCAAACCAAAAATTACCTTGTCTGCATACATTTTAAAGAATGTCTTCGGCAGGTACTCGGCAACCACCAAAACAATCATTGTACTGCTCAATGTAATCATCAGAAATTTTACCCACTCATTCTGCATCCAAGATATCCCCGCAAAAGAATCGTCCAGAATCTCCCCCATGTAAATACCATAAATCACCAACCCCAAATTGTTGCCCACCAAAACCGTACTGATAAAATCACTCGGATTCTTCACATACTTGGAAAGCCATTTGCCACCGCCCATGTTTTCCTTGCTACGCAACTCTATCCTCAAACGAGATGCCGATAAAAATGCAATCTCCATACCCGAGAAAAAGGCAATCACCACCATACACAATGCAACAATCAACCAAGTGTTTGCACTAACTACCAATAATCCCAATGCCGAAGGAGGTTCTATCATACTATCACAAAGATACCATCGAAAATATGGCAAAAATCGCAACAACCAAATTTCGTGTTGCACATAGCGCCTATCTTTGCGTCATGATTCGTGTTGGTATCATCGGAGGCGGACAATTGGGCATGATGACCATTGAAGCCAAATACCCCAGTTTGCCTGTTGAATTCACCGTTTTGGAACAGTCAAAAGACTGCCCAGCCGGCCCCATCGCCCAAAATGTGATCGAAGGAAGCCTCCAAAGCAATGAAGACATCCGCCAACTCGCAGCCCAATCCGATGTGATTACCTGGGAAATTGAACACATCAACGTGGATACACTCATCGCCCTTGAAAAAGAAGGAAAAACAGTGATCCCGAAACCCTCCGTTCTGAAAACCATTCAAGACAAAGGCGTTCAAAAACAATTCTTTACCCAACACAACATTCCAACCGCCCCCTATGTGCTCTGCAACGCGGAAGACATCAGCGCAGATACTCTACAAGCATTTCCAGGCGATAAAGTTGTACTCAAAACCAGAACGGGTGGATATGACGGTAAAGGCGTTTGTATCATCAACAAATCACAACTGCCCCAAGAATCCCCCTTCTCCGGCCCAGTACTCATAGAATCTTTCATCCCCGATGCACTCGAAATTGCCGTCATCGTAGCCATCGCTCAAGACGGATCCCACGCCGTTTACCCGGCCATCGAGATGTATTTCAACCCACAAAGCAACCTGGTGGAATTCCTATTTTCCCCAGCCCGCTTAACCAAAGACATCGAACAAAAAATTCAAGCCATCGGCCTGAACTGTGTAGAAAAACTCAACTCCCCAGGCCTGTTCGCCGTTGAACTATTCCTCACCAATAACCAAGAAATCCTGGTCAATGAAATTGCACCAAGACCCCATAACAGCGGTCACCACACCATTGAAGGCTGTCACTGCTCCCAATTTGAACAATTCCTGAGAATCCTCGCGGGTGCCCCGCTCGGTAACCCCCAACTCATCCAACCCGCGGCCATGATCAATATCGTAGGCCCCGCCAACCTCTCTGGCCCCTATAAACTGCTCAATGAAAACCAACTCACCCAAAATGGCGACGTTTTCATACACATGTACCGAAAAGCAGAATCAAGACCCAATAGAAAACTGGGCCACGCAACCATCATCGCAAACTCCCTCGATGAACTCCTAGAAAAAGCACAAATCCTTCAGCACAACCTAACCATCGTGCCCAATTGAAGGAATCACACAACCCGTTAAACGGTTAAAATCTCTTTCTCCTTGCCCTCAAACAACTCGTCGGTTTTCTTGATGTAACCATCAATCAACTTCTGAACGCGCTCTTCACCCACCTTCGCATCGTCTTCACTCAATCCGTCTTTCTGCAATTTTTTGATCCGCTCGTTCGCATCCTTGCGATAATTCCGAATACCAATTTTCGAATTCTCAGCCTCCGCCTTCGCACGCTTCACCAACTCCTTCCTGCGCTCCTCCGTTACCGGTGGAATGCTAATACGTATCATCTCCCCATCATTCTGTGGCGCAAAACCCAAATTTGAATTGATGATCGCCGTTTCAATCGGACGGATTAATCCCTTATCCCAAGGTTGAATCGCCAACGTACGAGAATCAGGCGTATTCACGTTCGCCACCTGCGCCAATGGCGTCAATGCACCATAATATTCAACCATTACACTCTCCAACATCGCCGGACTCGCCTTCCCCGCACGGATGCGAGAAAACTCCGTGGCCGTATGCTGTAAGTTCTTTTCTAGCTGCTCCTGCAACTGATCAATCACATCATTCAAAGTGCTCATATCAATTTATTTAGCGAATTTACTATTAATTTATCTCCTTTTCCAACCCCCACATCAATACGCACGGTCCTTGCGGCCCTCCATGTAATATACATAAGAACGATTCGCCACCTGATTCCCGCCCGGCGTGGGATAATTGCCCGTGAAATACCAATCGCCGCGGTCGCCAGGACAAGCTTCGTGCAAATTGTCTACCGACTGAAACAAAATATCAAACTCGGCACGCAAATCCTTAGGCCTCAACATCTCAGCAATCTTCTTACTTACCTCCTCATCCGTTAACGGCGCATAAATGTCCTGCACCACACAACGCTGTTGCGCACTGGGCTTGGCCAACTCCGCCTTCGCAGCGATGTAAGTAGTCTCTAACAACTCACCCATGCCCTTGTCTTTCAACAACTCCACAGCCGCAGCAAACGCCGCAAAATCTCCCATCCTACTCATGTCAATCCCGTAACAATCTGGGTATCGAATCTGAGGCGCTGAACTCACCAAAATGATTCTCTTCGGCTCCAAACGATCCAAAATACGCAGAATGCTCTTCTTCAAAGTCGTTCCCCGCACCACACTATCGTCCATGATCACCAACGTATCATTCCAACTCTTCACCACACCATAAGTGATATCATACACATGCCCCACCAAATCATCCCGATCAGAATCATTCGTGATAAACGTGCGCATCTTTACATCCTTCACCAAAATCTTCTCCCTCCTCGGCCTCCAGCTCAAAATCTCTTTCACCTTCTCCGGCTCGTTTTTCACATCGATTTTCGATAACGCCTCTGCCTGCAACTCCCTGCGGATTTCATGAATCCCATCAATCAACCCGTAAAAACTGGTGGCCGCCGTATTGGGTACATAACTAAAAACAGTATTCACTAAGTCATTGCCCAACAACGACATCACCGGCTTCGCCAACAATCTACCCAACTCCTTGCGCTCGTGATATATCGCCTGGTCATTGCCCCTGCTGAAATAAATTCTCTCAAAACTGCAACTCATCCTCTCCGTGGGTTCGATGATGTTCACCTCCTCCACGTGCCCACTCTTGCGCACCAACAACGCATTGCCCGGCCCCAATTCTTGCACGTCTTCAGGATAAATGTTGAAGGCCGTTTGAATCGCCGCACGCTCACTCGCCACAACCACTACCTCATCGTCGATGTAGTAGTGCGAAGGACGAATGCCCGCCGGATCGCGAATGATAAACGCATCGCCATGACCCAACATACCAATCATATTATAACCCCCATCTACATTCTTGAAACTGCGCTTCAAAATGTTCGTGAGCGATATCTCTTCTTTAATCTTCTCAGAAATCTCCAAGTTGGTAAAGCCCTGGGCCTTCAAAACACCAAACAAACGCTGGTTTTCCTCGTCGATGAAATGGCCGATCTTCTCCAACATCAACACGTTATCGCTCTTCTCCTTAGGCTGCTGTCCCAAATCAATCAACGCATTAAACAACTCGTCGGTATTGGTGATGTTGTAGTTACCCGCCAACATCAAATTCCTNGCCATCCAGTTATTCTGCCTCAAAAAAGGATGTATATTCTCGATGCTATTNCCCCCGTAAGTGCCGTAACGCAAATGCCCCAACAACATCTCACCNGCATACGGATAGTGCTTGCGCAAATAATCCGCATCGTTGCGAAACTCCACNGGAATCTCATTCAACGCCTCTCCAATCTCCTCAAAAATATCGATCAACGCCGTTTTACTCGCGCTTCGTTTNCGAGCCAAATACCTCGCCCCNTAATCAGGGTCTAGCTTTACAACCCCCATGCCCGCTCCGTCCTGACCGCGGTTTAACTGCTTGGTCATCAAATATTGTAGCTTGGCTAAGCCATACCAATACGTGCCATACTTTTCTTGGTAGTACTCCAACGGCTTCCTCAACCGTATGAAAGCAACACCGCACTCATGTTTTATTGCGTCACTCATGGAAGTTGTGTGGCAAAGTTAGGGGTTTCAAAGCGATGAACTTTTAGTAAAAATCGCAAAAAATTTGTAGCATGATATTCAACATGAAATTTTCCTTCACAATCATTTACTTTTGCCTTATCAACGATTAAAAAAGTCTCACCAAACACCCNACACAATACCATGGAAATTCGCAAACCCTTCAACCTCCAACAATGGATCGCAGANAATCGACACCTGCTTAAACCCCCTGTTGCAAACAAAAACCTATACCCCGAAGGCACCGATTATATTGTGATGATCGTNGGTGGACCCAACGCACGCAAAGATTATCACTACAACGAAACCGAAGAGCTTTTTTATCAACTCGAAGGTGAAATCACCATCAAAACACAGCAAAATGGTGAACGTGTGGATGTGAACTTGGGCCCGGGCGACATGTTTCTACTCCCCCCCGGCATTCCCCATAGCCCAGGAAGAACCGCCGGATCCATTGGCCTAGTCATCGAACGCGTTCGCGTGGGCAAAGGATTCAAAGACGGTTTGCTTTGGTTTTGCGACAACTGCAACCACAAACTCCATGAAGCCTATTTCGAACTCCAAAACATCGAAACAGATTTCCTCAATCACTTCAACCAATATTACGATTCTGAAGACCTCAGAACATGCAAAGAATGTGGTGAAGTGATGCAAAAGCCCTAACCCAACCTTCGCCCCTAGGCGATTCCTTATTGCAATCCCAACAAGGCCAACCCCTCCTCAAACGAGTGAGGCGCATAACCCAATTCCCTTACCGCTTTCGAAATATCCAATCCCGTAATGGGCGGTCTCTTCGCCGGTTGATTCAGCGTGCTGCTGTCTACCCGGTTGATGCAATCCATCGAAAATCCGTAAAACGATGCCACCCGCTCCACCAATTCTATCACACTCATATAATCTTTCCCGGCAATGTTGTAAATGCCCTGTGCCCGCTGCTCAGCCGCCAAAAAACAACCCATCGCCAAATCTTCCGCCAAAGTGGGTGTTCTGAATTGATCCGTAACCACATTCGCAGATTTTTGCTGCTTCAACGTGCCGTGAGCCCACAAAACGATGTTCGTTCTGCTCATATCAGCCACTTGCCCAAACACCAAAACCGTGCGCAAAATGCTGTAACTGTTGGCGTGCTCTATCACCCGCTTCTCCCCCTCCAACTTGCTCCATCCATAATAACTCAATGGCTTCGCCTCGTCAGACTCCACATACTTCGGCTTGGTACCATCGAAAATGAAATCTGTACTCACATGAACCATGTGAAATCCCAATTTGGTACTCAATTGCGCCAAATGCTCCACCGCCGTTACATTCAATGCCACACATTCATCGCGTTTAAATTCACAATCATCGACTTGCGTCATCGCCGCCGTATGAATCACCACATCAGGCATTTCTCGCTGCAAAATCGCCTCCACCTCTTCGCCGTTCGTGATATCCATCGTTTCATATCGATACCCCTCCTTCGCCGGATGACGGTTTGAACCCGCGCCAGTGGCCAATAAATCCCAGTTCGGCTGCCCCAAAAACAAATCCGTGAGCTTCTGCCCCAACAATCCGTTACTGCCCGTTACCAAAACCTTCGTTTTTACTCGCTGCGATGTTTCCATGCAACAAATTTCACGCATCAACCCCCAATCACCAAATGGGATTACCCACACAAACTCCGAAAATAGACGTATTTTTGTAGTATGAAATTGGTCACCTTCAAAACCAATGACCTCGCCCAAACCGGCATCTTGGTCAACAATCAAATTTTTCCCCTCCACACCATCAACCCCAACATCGCCATCACCATGCGCGACATGTTGAACGATTGGGACAACCAAAGCGCCCTGGCCAAAGCCGTTGAAGCCGAAATCATCGCCGGCCATCACGCAGCGCTCGGAATCCCTTGCTCAAACGATATCCTTTTGGCACCCGTACCTCAACCCACTTCTTGCAGGGATGGTTACGCTTTCCGCCAACACGTGGCCGCAGCCCGCAGAAACCGCGGTGTGCCCATGATCCCAGAATTTGATCAATACCCCATCTTCTACTTCACCAACCACAACGCCATCCAAGGCCCCGGCGAAATTCCGTGTATGCCCGATCATTTCCACAAACTGGATTTTGAACTCGAAGCAGCCATCGTCATCGGAAAACGCGGTAGAAACGTAAAAGCCGAAGACGCCGACCAGTACATCGCAGGGTACATGATCATGAACGACATGAGTGCTCGTAGACTCCAAATGGAAGAAATGCTGCTCAACCTCGGCCCGGCCAAAGGAAAAGATTTTAGCACCGTCATTGGCCCCTGGCTCGTAACACCCGATGAACTCGAACCCTATAAAATTCAAGCAAAACCCGGTCACATAGGCAATAGCTATAACCTCGCCATGAAGTGTTGGGTCAATGGCATCCAAGTGAGTGAAGGCAGCGTGGGCGATATGGATTGGACCTTCGCCGAAATCGTAGAACGTTGTGCATACGGCGCAGACATTTTCCCCGGCGATGTCATCGGCAGTGGCACAGTGGGTACCGGTTGCTTCCTAGAACTCAACGGCACAGGCAAACTCAACAACCCCAACTACCCCGAACAATGGCTACAACCCGGCGATGTGGTAAATATGGAAATCGATGGCCTCGGTCATCTCAGCAATACCATCGTACAGGAAAATAGCGATTTTAGCATCCTCGCACTCAAAAAATTGCCCAGCGAAAACGCATAATTAACCCCAAAAATTACCCATTCCAACAGTAAAACTCCATTACACCAATAAAACATCCCCAAAAACCATGAGACGGAACCACGAAATCGATTACCGCATCTTCGGTGAAGAAATGCAGTGTGTAGAAATTGAACTTGATCCCCAAGAAACCGTGATGGCCGAAAGCGGCAGCTTTATGTTCATGGACGATGGCATCGAAATGGAAACCGTATTTGGCGATGGCAGCAGCAACCAAAATGGTGGGATCTTCGGCAAATTGATGGGCGCCGGTAAACGTTTGCTTACAGGTGAATCACTCTTCATGACCGCCTTCACAAACGCAGGATACAACAAAGCCCGCGTGACCTTCGCCGGACCCTATGCCGGTAAAATCATGGCCCTCGACCTCCAACAACTCGGTGGGAAAGTCATCTGTCAGAAAGATAGCTACCTCTGTGCCGCAAAAGGCGTAAGCGTNGGCATCGAATTCCAACGCAAACTCGGTACCGGTCTCTTCGGTGGNGAAGGCTTTATCATGCAAAAACTCGAAGGCGANGGCCTAGCGTTCGTGCACGCCGGTGGTCACGTCCTCGAAAAAGAACTCCGCGCCGGTGAATCTCTCCGCATCGATACCGGTTGTATCGTGGCGTTTACCTCAGGCATCGACTACGACATTCAAATGGTTCGCGGTGTGAAAAATGCCCTTTTCGGTGGTGAAGGCCTGTTCTTCGCCGTGTTGAGAGGCCCCGGAAAAATCTGGTTGCAAAGTTTACCCGTATCTCGCCTGGCCAGCAAAATCCTCAGCTATGGCACCCCCGGCGGACGGCGTGAAGAAGGCAGCATCCTCGGTGGCCTCGGCAACATCCTCGATGGCGACGGGTTCTAATTCACCAAATGGCCACGGGTTCTAATTGAACCAATACACCCATTTCGCCGCAAGGGTTCTGTACGATGCGCCCAAATACGCGTTGCGATTGGGCAATACAGATTGAAATTGGTCGTAGTTCTGACTATACACCAAGAAAAAATCACTCATCGGTCTGTATCTCCACTGAAATCTTACATTCACATTCATCTTCTCAGATTGCGTGTTGTACTGCAAAAACCCTGTCAAATAGGTATTCGTATTGATGCTGTACTCCGTTTTAAACCCAATCAAATTGATCGCCGATGTTTGACTGTCGCTCATCACCACATTGATGTGATTCCAGTTGGCATTGAACAACAACAATGGCAATTTGCGCTTGCCCAAACCCTTTACCCGATACGATAGATTTCCGCCAAACTCATACTTCTTACCCATAAAATAACCGCCGTAAGAAGCCTCAACATACCCACTCAATGGCTTGCGGTTGTTGCTCGTAAACTCCGTGTGCACCGCCGTCCATTCATATTTACCAAAAAAATAATTGCCCTCATCCAATGGATCAAACGGTAAAAACAAATCGTAATAAGAGTGGTCGAAACTCACATGAAACATCGAACTATTTTGAAAGTTCACGTCCAAACCCACCTCCGACTCTGATTCTGTGCCGTGAAAACTGCTGTCGTAATAGCTACTATTGCTGGCAACAAGCCCAAAGTGATTTACAACCGCGTTTCGTTTGGGGTAATAATTGTAAGTGATCATCGGCTCCAAACGCCAATAATCGTACTTGATGATTTTCCCCGATATGGGGTCAAAGTTGTCTGTTCTCGGTACAAAACCCGTGCGCGCGCTGAATTCCTTACTCACATATTCGTGGTTCCACATGCCCGTCCAATTCAAAGATCGATACCTCAACCACGTGGCATGCGCAAAACCCTCACTCACACCCAAACCTGGATAGAATGATTTTTGTATAAATCCCTTTCCCGCCCACAAATTGCTTTTGGTTAACAAGTTAAACTCCGTTCCCGCCACCGTATTGTAATCAGCCGTTTTCGACCAATTCCCGTTTCTGTCTCTGAATTCAACCAATTTTCCAATCTTCTGGTCGTGAACCAAAATCATCGCCACGTTGCTGGCAGAAAACACCTTCTTCTGGGCAGAAAACACCGTATAATTCACTCCAGGCAACACCCCCAAACTGCCCAAATCCTGCGATTGGGTGGTGATGTTCATTGCACCTATACGCAAATTGCTTCCCAGCTTGCCCGACATACGAACACCGCCCAAAATGGGTACTGGACCGTTCGCGCCCAATCCAATTCTGCGAGAGAAAAACGGACGGATTTGCCGAAATCCAAAATTGGCGAACAAATCACTGTTCTCAATGAAAAACTGCCTTCGCTCCGGAAAAAATAAACTGTAACGCGTTAAATTCACCTGCTGAACATCCACATCCACTTGCGCAAAATCAGGATTCATGGTGATGTCCAAATTCAAACTCCTACTCAACGCCAATTTCGCATCGAAGCCCACTTTCGGGTTGGCGGTTACCGGATCTGTTAAAGAAGACTGCTTACCCTGCATGCCTTGAGAACCAATGCCACTCACATACGGAATGAATGCGAAATTTTTGGCCTTCTTTGCCACCAATCCACCATCAAACNCCATCGAATCACAAAANACCAATGAACTCACATTGAANTTTCTCGGCACCCGAGCACAACAAGAAACCTCATTGTTCTTGAAATCAAATCGAGCCACATTGAATCCCCAATGGGTCTCCCCAGGATTAAATCGAATGCTGTTTAAAGGTATCGCCATTTCAGCCACCCAACAATTGTTGTAGCGACGCGTGGCCGAATACCACACCTGATCCCAAGCCGTTGACACACCAAAACCACCGCCGTTCTCTACCGATCCCTCGCGCTGAGAATTGNATGGCGTTACGCCAAACGAAAAACCATTTTGTCCATCATTGAAAGGACTGATGGTCAACACCACAGCATCCGTATTGGTCACGCTAAAATCACGCTTCAAGCTCTGAATCACATAAGGCTTTTCATTGTTGCGATTTTCGCAAACAAAAAATGCATATATAAACTTCTCATCGTAAGCCAATGCAAAACGCGTTTGCGTCTCTGCCAATGAAGTATCGTATGGATAATACTGAATAAATCGCCCCGGATGCTGGCCCTCAAAATTGGCGAAAGCATCCTCGCCCTCGTCTTTCAAAACACCCAAACCCTCAGACTTTTTCCAAATCGCCTCCGACGCCTTGCCATCAACCAAAATGGCTTCTGAAGACTTAATAATTTTTGTAGTTGCCTGCGCACCAACATCACCAAAGGTGAATGCCGTAAAGAGAAATAGAAACCACTGGGCCAAGAACCGTTTCATCAGTCATTTCCCGCAATGTTGCGCTTTTGTGCGATGGTGAAAGAATTCAATTTCANATAATACGCTTTGCGCTTCGCAGGTACATAGAACTTCAATGAAGCACCNACCTTCAACTGATTTGATTGCAAATGATTCCATTTCTTCAATTGCACCGGTGTACAATCAAAAATATCGCTCAATGTATAAACCGCATCCCCAGATTTTACGCGATAGTAAACCCAAACCTTGGTATCGGCAGGAGTAGCAATGATGGTTTTGGGCACCGGGGGCGTTACACCCGCCGAATCCGTCACAGATCGATCATCGCCAGAAATCGTCACACTCAGCGCACTGTCGCCATCGGCTACAACCACCGTATCAACCTTCGCAATTCGAACGCTCACCAATGGCGTATTGTTGATCCACAAAGGCAATGAATCCTTCTTACTATTGTAAATACTCGCAAATTTTTGAGGCAATTTGAACGTACAGGGCTCCCCCAAAAATGGCACCGCATCGGCACGAAACTCTGGGTTCAAATTTCGCAATTCCGACAAACCCACACCCACCTTGTCATTCAAAATGGCAAATGGAACAACCATCGGAATGGAAACAACCCCCACAGCATCCAATTGCTCAACCGCTTGTGGGCGAATGCCATATTGTTGCGCATGATGCAACACCGTAACCGCCGCGTAAAACTGTATCACAGGCAAGCGCTCCTCCGGTTCCAACGCCTCATAAATGTGCGCAAAATCCAAATCACCACCCAACCCATGAATCACTTGATTCAATCGAATCGGACCAATCCTGAAAGCCGTAATCACCTTCAACCAATCCCCATAAATCACATACAAATCCCTTAAGTACAAACACGCCGCCTCAGTGGATTTGTCTGGGTCTCTGCGTTCATCGAACAAAGCGGTTTGACGNAAATTGTACTTTTTGCCCATCGTGTAACTCAACGGCCACATGCCCGATGCGCCGCTTTCATCACGATACCGGGGCTCATAACCTGAACTTCCCGCTGGGATGTATTTCACAAACCAAGGCAACCCGTACTTCACAGAAACACGGTCTATCCTGTCGCCGTAATATTGCAATCGACCATAAAAAATCGAAGTGCTTTCGTTTTCGTTCTTCAGCCAATCCTGAATCGTTTGTTCGATGTCGTTGTTGTAAAAATACGGTAAACCCCTTACCTCTAACGTTTTCAAACGCAGTTGAACGTCGTTCTGACCAAAGCCCAAACCACACACCATCAACAACAAAGCAAAAATCCGCATCCTCAAACTCATCCCAAGGTTTCTTCCAACAATTTTGACAAATCAAACAACTTCTGCTCCTCCAAAATGCCCGTCATCAGCTGAACCCCCATGGGCAAACCGCCTTGGGTTTTTCCCGCAGGTATTGAAATGGCCGGATTTCCTGCCAAAGGCGCTTGAACTGTGAACAAATCCGCCATATACATAGCAATGGGATCTGCCGCTTTTTCACCCAATTTGAATGCAGGGGTGCTGGTAGTGGGCAACAATATCGCATCTACATCTGCCAATACTTTCTCTGTTTCGGTGCGAATCACCTGTCTCACACGCTGCGCTTTATCATAGTAAGCATCGTACTGATCGCTGCTCAACACAAACGTACCCAACATGATCCTGCGCTTCACTTCCTCTCCAAACCCTTCGGTGCGCGACATCGTATACGTTGAATCCAAATCATGGGCCTTTTCACTGCGTTTGCCGTAAAGCATGCCCGTATATCTCGATAAATTGCTCGATGCTTCTGCCGTGGTTAACACGTAATAGGCAGGCACCATATAATCCAACAAGGGAAAATCAAAATAAGTCACCTCATGGCCTGCCGCTTCCAACTTCGCAATCAAATCCAACATCATTTGCTTCACCTCGGCATCAATGCCCTCACCTTCAACCGCTTCTCGCATAACTGCAAACTTGGCCTTCGCCGGTGCTTTGGGCGATGAATATTTGGGCGATGCCTGCTGAAACATCGTTGCATCCTGACCGTCGGCACCCGCCATGATCTCCGTTAACAATGCCGAATCCTCAATGCTCTTGGTCATTGGACCCACCTGGTCAAAACTCGATGCATAGGCCAACAATCCCCAACGCGAAACCAATCCATAAGTGGGTTTCAAACCATAAATACCCGTAAATGCCGCTGGCTGTCGGATAGAACCACCCGTATCACTCCCCAAAGCCGCATGGGCCATTTCGGCTTGAACCGCCACCGCGCTACCCCCCGAAGAACCTCCNGGAACCCGCGACGGATCTGCCGCATTCAATACCGGACCAAATGCACTGTTCTCATTGCTCGCACCCATCGCAAACTCGTCGCAATTGGTTCTACCAATGAATATCGCATCNTCATCCAACANTCGTTGAACCACAGTTGCGTTGTAAATGGATTCAAATCCCTGTAAAATTTTTGAGGAAGAACTCACCTTGTGGCCCCGAAATGCCAATACGTCTTTCAAAGCGATCACAACACCGGCCAAACGACCCGCAGTACCGGCTTTTACTCGCGCATCGATCTCAATGGCTCTGGCCCTGGCCTCATCATCCCACACCTCCAAAAAGGCGTTCAAATGAGCATGGCTCTCAATGTTTTTTAGATAATAATCTACCAATGCCACACACGATGTGCGGCCCGCGTTCAGGTCTTCCCGAATTGCTGAAATCCGGCTGTAGTGTTCCAAGATTACTCTTTGTTGTCTTTTGGATCCTCATTCATTCCCTTGCGAATCTCGTTGCCAACGTTGTTCTTGGCGTCTTGAAATTCTCTCACACCACGGCCCAAACCGCGCATCAACTCAGGAATCTTCTTGCCGCCAAACAGCAACAATACAAGTACCAAAATCCAAATCCATTCTTGTCCACCCATACCAAATACTAATAAATGAAAAGTGCTCATTGTCCTTCAAAAATACAATAAATCTCCGAGGGATTCACCCCTTTTTTCGGGAATGCCATTAACCCCCCTTGATTCCCCGCCACAAAGCAGCAAAATCCAACCCCTCAACCCAAAAACACCCTATCCCTGAACCCAGTTTCCT
>JGI24768J34885_10000198_pt1 | contig 17039 bp, 16 predicted proteins | sample LakOntMetagenome_FD_34885 | JGI IMG/M metagenome (IMG submission 34885) | reverse complement strand
TTCAGAATTAACCCCACTCGGTAATGGCAGTTGCACGATAAATCCAGTGCACTCTGTGTTTTGATTCAAATCTTTAACCGCCTTAATTATCTCCCCAGTATTTGCGGTAGCGGGAAGATTTACTTTAATTGATTTAATTCCAATTTGCGCACAATCTCTATGTTTGCCCTCAACGTAGGCAAGTGAGCCAGGATCATCTCCCACCAATATTGTGCCAAGTCCTGGTTGTTTATTTGATTTAGAAAGATTAGACAACAGATTACTCTTTACCTTTTCGGCAAGTGCTTTGCCATCCATAATCACTGCGCTCATTAAGCAAGCCTACCCTTGTCCTGCTTTTTCTTTAAAATAATTGAGATCAAATGCATGACTAACATAACTAGTAACAATTGCCCTGCTACTAATAGACCAATACGAAGTGGATTTACACCAACTGGTGACATATTGGCAGAGATTAGGGAGCCGGAGGTAATAAATGCCAGGATCACCGAACCACTAATTGAGATAACTAGGAACCTTAGTTTTAACTGCTGTATATCTTTTTTATTTAACTTTAGATTTGAGATTAAATAAAGATTAATCCATCCGTAAATTGCAATCAGAATACTCCCAACCCCAACCCATAAATGCCTGCCACTAGGAAGGGCTGCCAAGGCAGGTATTGCTGGAATCTCACGCAGATCAAATATGAATGGTGAAATATTAGTTGCATCTCCTAAGGAGAATCCAGATCCTAAAATATAACTTAGAGTAGCAAAAGCTATATTTGGTAGATATAACAACTGTAAAAGTAGTAACAAAATACCGCCTAAGATCCCCGGCTGAATAATAATTGTTAAGTTTTTTGCAGTTGTAAAGTTAAAAAGTAGCGAGATTGAAAATACTAAGGCAGCAACTCCTAACATAAATAGAAAAAGCTGTGCGGGTAATTTTAAGAAGGGATCTAATTTGATTGGAGTTGTTACACTTATTAGTAATAGAAATAAAGTTACTAATGCTCTGGGCCAATTAATAGATACCTGTGAATTAATAGAAACTGCAGCAAGAAAGAGGTATACCAAGGTATAGGAGAGTATGAAATAGGCTCTACTAATTTTTTTATTTTGNAATACCTCTAAAACTCGTTTATAACCATTTCGCATAGTCAGCCATGGCAAAATTACTACCCCAATTGGTAGGTATGAAAGGTATCCAGTTATTTCATTGGTGGTTATATAAAAAGGAGTTAGGTGCGCACCTAACCAAAGCCAAACCGCAGCACGTAATGGATCAGATGTAGTTCCGTAGGTACTACCTGCAGTCGCCCAGGCAAATAAAGTAATAAAAGNTAGTGGAAATAAAATAATTAAGACTGATCTGATNACCTGTTGCAGCGCTATCAATAGCCTACGCGCAACCATTATTTTCCTATCTGCAATTTATCCATTCAAGATCTTGCGCATCAAGTTAGCGGTTTCACTTGGTGTTTTACCAACCGCAACACCGACAGCCTCTAATGCTTCTTTCTTTGCAGCAGCAGTACCTGATGAACCAGAGACAATTGCGCCTGCATGACCCATTGTTTTTCCCTCAGGTGCGGTAAAGCCAGCAACATATCCAACTACCGGCTTTGTTACATACTCTTTAATAAATTGCGCAGCCCGCTCCTCCGCATCCCCTCCTATTTCACCAATCATCACAATTGCCTTGGTCTCTGGATCATCTTGAAAAGCACGTAAACAATCTATGTGAGTGGTGCCAATAATTGGATCACCACCAATTCCAACTGCAGAGGTAAAACCAAAGTCGCGAAGTTCAAACATCATTTGATAGGTAAGAGTTCCAGATTTAGAAACTAAGCCGATCTTTCCAGCACCGGTAATATCTGCTGGAATAATTCCAAGATTAGTTTTACCTGGGCTAATAATGCCTGGACAGTTTGGACCAAGTATCTGAGTTGTGCCTTTACTAACAGAGTAGGCATAAAAAGCTGCCACATCATGTACTGGAATGCCTTCAGTAATTACTACTACCAGCGGCATAAGCGCATCTATTGCATCTAATACTGCAGCCTTTGCAAACTTTGGTGGTACAAAAACAACAGAGGCATTGGCACCAGTTGCTGTAATTGCCTCTTTAACTGAATTAAATACTGGAATTAAAACCCCATCCATATCAACACTTTGNCCACCTTTGCCAGGTGTTACCCCAGCAACAATCTTTGTACCAGCCTTAAGCATTCGCTTTGTNTGTTTAGTTCCCTCAGAGCCAGTCATACCCTGCACAATTACCTTGGTATTTTCAGTTACAAAGATTGCCATTAGATTGCTGCTAACTGCGCTGCTTTTGCAGCNGCGCCATCCATAGTGTCAAGTTGTTGAATTAATGGATGATTAGCCTCATTTAAAATCTTTCTNCCAAGCTCTACATTGTTACCATCTAGGCGAACCACAATAGGTTTAGTTGCTTTATCACCAAGCATTGCAAGTGCTTGCACAATTCCATTAGCTACTGCATCACATGCAGTAATACCACCAAAAACATTAACAAAAACACTTCTAACATCAGCATCACCTAAAATAATTGATAAACCATTTGCCATAACCTCAGCAGATGCTCCGCCACCAATATCTAGGAAGTTAGCGGGCTTAACGCCATATTTTTCCCCGGCATATGCCACAACATCTAAGGTGCTCATTACCAGCCCTGCACCATTACCAATAATTCCAACTTGACCATCTAGCTTTACATAATTTAAATCTTTTTCCTTCGCTAGTGCTTCTAGTGGATTTGTTGCTGCATGATCTACTAGCTGCTCATGATCTGGATGTCTAAACCCAGCATTATCATCTAATGTTACTTTGCCATCGAGTGCAATAATTTTGCCATCTTTGGTTTTAACTAATGGATTAATCTCCATCAAGGTTGCATCCTCTTTAACAAAGGCTTGCCATAATTTAATTAAAACTTCCGCTACCTGATCTAAGACATCAGCTGGAAACTGCCCACCCTTTACGATCTCTAATGCTTTGGCTTTATCAATTCCGATATTTGGATCAATTCCAACTCTGGCTAATTTCTCTGGCGTTTTATGTGCGACCTCTTCGATCTCCATACCACCGGCAACAGATGCCATTACTAAAAAGTTTCGATTAGCGCGATCTAATAAAATTGCTAAATAGTATTCAGATTCAATTGGAGCTGCTTGGGCAATCATTACTTTATTAACTATGTGACCTTTAATATCCATACCTAAAATTGCTTTAGCTTTTTCTTTTGCATCAGCTGCATTATCGGCAAGCTTTACACCACCTGCTTTGCCTCTGCCACCAACCTTTACCTGCGCCTTAATAACAACTTTGCCACCAATTTTACTTGCAGCAGCCTCTGCCTCATCTGCGGTAGTAGCAACAGCGCCAGCTAATACTGGAATTTGATGGGATTGAAATAGATCGCGTGCTTGATACTCAAAAAGATCCACTAATTATCCCCGATCAAATTTAACTCTGTAAGGTGTAATAGTAATGAGATAAGCAATATATTTATAATTTTTCAACTGGTGCATATCTAAGCAGCAGCCGCTTCTCTCCTAATGAGCCAAAATTAATGGTTGCCTCTGCTCGATCACCCTCACCAGTCACATCAATCACAGTTCCTAAACCAAAGGTGTCATGTGATACCCGCTCACCAACCTCTAACTTCATAGTGTTACTAACTTTGCCAGTTGGTTTAGGAGCGGTAAATGAACGCCTGATTGTTGATTTAATTGGTGAAGCTTTTTCTTGCGCTTGATTCCATTCAATCACCGAATCTGGAATCTCACTTAAAAATCTAGATGCTGCATTGTAATTTGGCGCCCCCCAAGATGAGCGATACTCAGCTCTTGTAATAAATAAGTTCTCTCTTGCTCTTGTTAATCCAACATAGGCCAGCCGGCGCTCCTCTTGTAACTCATCTGGATCACCAAGTGTTCGTGAGTGTGGAAATACTCCCTCCTCCATTCCAGTTAAAAAAACAGTTGGAAACTCAAGTCCCTTTGCAGTGTGAAGTGTCATCATTGTTACCACACCACCATGATCTTCACCCTCTGGAATTTGATCAGCATCTGCGACGAGGGAAATATCCTCTAGGAAACCTACTAGTGAAATTTCTTCTCCCTCATCAACCTCACCCTCTTCATACTCAGTTGCAACCGCAACTAACTCCTCTAAGTTTTCAACTCTAACCTCATCTTGTGGATCTTTACTCTCTGATAACTCAGTTAATAATCCAGATTGTTCTAAAACAGCTTGCGCAATAACAGATGGCCTAGTCTTTGCCTCAACTAATGTTTGTAGTGATTGAATTAATTTAACAAACTCAATTAAGGAGGCGGAGGATCTTTGGGCAATCTCCTGATTCTTCTCAACCTCACATAAGGATTGCCAAAAACTTAAGTTGTTAGCTTGTGCATAGAGATCTACTAAATCAAGTGCTCGATCACCAATACCGCGTTTAGGAGTATTAATAATCCGCCGCATCGATACCTCATCATTTGGATTAACAATCACTCGCAAATATGCTAGAAAATCCTTAATCTCTTTTCGCTCATAAAATCTAACTCCACCTACTACTTTGTATGGAATTCCTACCCGCATAAAAACCTCTTCAAAAACACGAGATTGGGCGTTGGTGCGGTAAAAAATAGCGGTATCTCCTGGGTTTGAACTTCCTAAATCTCGCAACCTATCAATCTCGCGTACCACAAAATCTGCCTCATCATGCTCACTCTCGGCAATATGGCCAATAATCATTGAGCCAGTTCCAGCATCTGACCATAGGTTCTTCTCTTTGCGATTATCATTATTTGCAATAACTGCATTGGCAGCATTTAAAATATTTTGTGTCGAGCGGTAATTTTGCTCTAATAAAATTGTCTTAGCATTTGGATAATCTGCTTCAAATTGCAGGATATTACGAATATTAGCCCCCCGAAATGCGTAGATTGATTGATCAGCATCTCCCACCACACAAAGCTCAGCAATTGGGAAACCTTCTATTTCACTGCCTACTAACTCTTTAATTAAAATATATTGCGCATGATTTGTATCCTGATACTCATCAACTAAAATATGCTTAAAACGGGAGCGATACTTTGACCGAGCATCTGGGTATCGCTGCAAAACTTCAACTGTCTTTGCGATTAAATCATCAAAATCCATTGAGTTAGCACCAGTTAATCGCTTTTGATAGATAGCAAATACTTGTGCCACAATCTCTTGAAATTGATCTTTGGCTTGATTTAAATAATCAGCTGGTCCCATTAACTCATTTTTTGCTTGTGAGATTAATGAAGCCACCGCCCGCGGGGCATAGCGCTTTGCATCTAAGTTCATATCTCGCATTACTAAGGTAATTAAACGTAGTGAGTCACTTTGATCATAGATAGTAAATGAATTGGTATAGCCAAGTAATGATGCCTCTTTACGCAAAATACGAACACATGCTGAGTGAAAGGTTGATACCCACATCATCTTGGCGCGATCACCTACTAATTGCGCAACCCGTTCCTTCATCTCACCAGCTGCTTTATTTGTGAAGGTGATTGCTAATACCTCATATGGTGCAACATTGCGCTCGGCAAGTAGATAGGCAATCCGCCTTGTTAAAACTCTTGTTTTGCCAGAGCCAGCACCTGCTACAACCAATAATGGTGAGCCTTCATGTTTAACCGCTGCTAATTGTTGAGTATTTAAACCATCGGTTAGTGCGGGCATATTGGTAAGTCTATCGGTGGGTAAGACAGGGGTAATTGCTGAGGTAATCTTGCGCAGATGGAGCCATTAAATGACAGTGAGATCGAGCGAGTATTAGTAGTAACAGCACATCCAGATGATTGTGATTTTGGCGCAGCGGGAACTATTGCACTTTGGAGCGCTAAAGGAATCAAAGTCTCATACTGCATCTGCACAAATGGTGATCAAGGCGGGGAGGATCCAACTGTTGCGCGGGAGGAAATGCCAAAGATTCGCCAACGAGAGCAGCGTGAAGCAGGGCTAGCAGTTGGTGTTAGCGATATAACTTTTTTAAATTACCGTGATGGTTGGCTAGTTCCAACAATTGAATTACGTAAAGATATTGTGCGTCAAATTCGTATTACTAAACCTGATCGAATGGTTATTCAATCACCAGATCGAAATTGGGATCGTTTATTTGCATCCCATCCAGATCATATGGCAGCAGGTGAGGCGGCAATTCAGGCGGTTTATCCAGATGCCCGAAATGCTTTTGCATTTGAAGATTTATTAAAGAATGAAGGGTTAGAGCCTTGGCGAGTAAAAGAGGTTTGGGTTATGTCTACTCAAAACCCAGATCACTTTGTTGANATCACAACAACCTTTGATAAGAAGATGAAGGCGTTGCACTCACATGTTAGTCAGACTGCTCATAATGAAAATCTAGAAAATATGGTTCGCGAGTGGGGTGAGCGAAATGCACTCGCAAATAATCTACCGACTGGATCAGTTGCTGAGGTGTTTAAGATTGTTAATACTAATTAACGAACCCTTACTTTTTCAATAGCAATTTTTTGTTTAGGCGTGCCATCGGTTTTATCACCAACTACTCCATCTTTTGCGATTGCTTGAATTATTTCAAGTCCTTTAGTTACCTTGCCCCAAATTGTGTAGCTAGGCGGCAGTGATGTGTCTTCATAAACAATAAAAAACTGACTGCCATTTGTTGAAGGACCGGAGTTAGCCATTGCAACTACCCCTGCTGGATAGTTTGCCTCAATGGCTTTAGGTAGATTTTCATCTCGGTAAGAAAAATTTGGTCCGCCAGATCCAGTTGCAGTTGGATCACCGCATTGCAAAACATAAATATTATTAGTAGTTAGCCGGTGGCATAGCGACTGATCAAAAAAACCACCATTTGCTAGTGCTGATAAAGCAAAAACTGTTACTGGGGCATTTTTACCATCTGCCTCGATCACTACATCACCACAGTTTGTAGTAAATGTGAAGGTCTTATTTTTAAATGGCCCCTTAACCTCAGGTGGGGTTATATTTTTAGCGGTATGACCTTTTGCTTTTGTTACCTTACAACTAACTGTCTTTGGTGCTTTTGAAGGAGCTGCAGATGCAAGTGGTGAAAAGATTGAAGTAGAAATAAAAAACACAGCTGCAATAGCGATTGCTTTTTCTCTCTTTTTCATGCTTTAAGTTTAATTCAATACTTTAGTTAAGTAAAAGAATAATTCTCATTATCGCGCTTTACTATCTAACTCTAAGTGATTTCACAGTCTTAAACTACGGTTGAACTACTACCTCAACACGTTGGAACTCTTTTAGATCAGAGTATCCGCAGGTAGCCATAGAGCGCCGTAGAGCGCCAAAGAGATTCATGGAGCCATCAGAGGTGTGTGATGGACCAGTTAATACCTCACTTAATGTGCCAACTGTGCCAACTTGAACTCTATTACCTCTTGGAAGTTCGCCGTGATGTGCCTCAAGTCCCCAATGCCAACCAGCACCTGGTGCCTCACTTGCTTTAGCAAGAGGTGAACCCATCATTACCGCATCGGCGCCACATGCAACAGCTTTTGCAATCTCACCACTTGAACCAACTGAGCCATCAGCAATTACATGCACATATCGTCCACCAGACTCATCTAGGTAATCACGCCTGGCAGATGCAACCTCTGCAACGGCGGAGGCCATTGGAACTGATATTCCTAAGACCCTCTTTGTTGTGTGGGCAGAGCCACCACCAAAACCAACTAACACTCCTGCAGCACCTGATCTCATCAAATGCAGTGCTCCTTGTGCGGTTGCGCAGCCACCGACAATTACTGGAACATCTAAATCATAAATAAACTTCTTTAGGTTAAGGGGCGCCGTCTTATCNGAAACATGCTCTGCTGAAACTGTGGTGCCNCGAATAACAAAGATATCAACGCCAGCATCTAAGACCACTTTATGAAACTCTGCAGTTCGCTGTGGTGATAATGCTCCTGCAACAGTGACACCAGCGGCGCGAATTTGGGCTAATCGCTCTTTAATTAAGGTTGGCTGAATAGGGGCGGCGTAGATCTCTTGCATCCGCTTAATTGCTTTATCCTCTGGCAGTTTTGCCATCTGNAGCTAATTGTTTTTCAGCATCCTCATACCTNCTCCAAATACCCTCAAGATTTAAAACACCAAGACCTCCAGCTTTGCCAATAGCAATTGCTGTCTCAGGTGATACAACTGAATCCATGGGAGCTGCTATAAATGGTAATTCAAATTTATATGCATCAATCTGCCAAGAGATTGAAACTTCCTCTAAATCACGAGTTCGCCGAGATGGAACTATTGCAATCTCATCAAAGGAGTATGCCGCCCGGGCTCTCTTACCCGGACCTAATTCAATATCGGACATATAACCAATCGTATCTGTTGTAAGTAAAGTGTTGAAATTTACGCTCTTAAATCCCAAGCTTTAACGCCGCCGGTGACTCCGGCTGAGTTAGGAATTATCTTTACCTTGTAATCAAAGCTTCTAAGTGCTGATTTACTAATCCTTGATGAATTACCACCACCGATATATAACTTATCCCACACAATCATTGGATATAACTCTTCAATTAATGCTTTAACCCGGCGAGACCATAATTGATTTCCCATTCGCCGCCTAGAAATCTCACCAATCCAAGCATCAATTGATTTGCCATAACGAATAGTGGCGTGAGATATCTCAAGGTGGGGAGCTAACTTGCCATCATTAAATATTGCGCACCCTAGCCCGGTACCAAAGGTAAGAACAGTTTCTAATCCTTTGCCAGTAATCACAGAGGCACCATGAATCTCAGCATCATTTAAAACTAAGGTTGGTAACTTTAATTTCTTATTTAGCGCCGCCTGCATATCAAAGCCATACCAAGCTTTTTTAAGGTGTGGATCAACGATACCTCTTGGCCCGCGATGATTTATATAATGCGGAATTACAATAACTTTGCCATTTCGAATCATGCCTGGCAGGCCAACTGTTACCCGATTTATTCGATGATCTGCAACTACAAAATCTTTAATAATTGCCTGTAAGAGATTAGGAGATATTGGGTAAGGTGTTTTTAAATATGGAAAATCAATTAAAACATCGCCACTTTCATCAAGCACAGAGGCCTTGATCCCAGTGCCGCCACAATCAACAGCTAGCGTAATAACTTTCACCGATTAATATTAGTCGATTTCTAGTTACTGCAGAACCAAAGCCTCTATTTAATTTCTTTGCTTANTTAGTGCGAATGACCGCCTGCTCCATGTGAATGACCGTGTCCTGNTGCCTCTTCCTTCTTCTCCTCTGGAGTTTCAAAGACTAAGGCTTCAGTGGTTATAAACATTGCTGCAATTGATGCCGCATTTGCAAGTGCTGATCTAGTTACCTTAACTGGATCAATTACACCCTCTTTAACCAGATCGGTGTACTGCTCAGAGTAAGCATTAAAGCCCTCGTTTGGTTTCATGGTGCGAACCTTAGAGACAACAACATAACCCTCTTGNCCAGCATTTTCAGCAATCCAACGAAGTGGCTCATCACATGCTTTACGCACAAGACGAACACCAACTGCGCGATCACCCTCAAAGCCCAAATCATTATCGAGTGCTGCAGCTGCATGAACTAATGCAGCGCCTCCGCCAACAACAATTCCCTCTTCAACAGCTGCTCTAGTTGCAGAGATTGCATCTTCAAGACGATGCTTCTTCTCTTTTAACTCAACCTCAGTATGTGCGCCAACTTTGATTACGCAAACACCACCAGCAAGTTTTGCAACTCGCTCCTGTAGTTTTTCGCGATCCCAATCAGAGTCGGTGTTTTCAATCTCGCGGCGGATCTCAGTTACTCGAGATGCCACATCAGCCTTATTACCAGCACCATCAACAATTGTGGTGTTATCTTTTGAAATAACAATCCGGCGAGCTTTACCAAGCATTTCGATATCAATTTGCTCAAGCTTTAAGCCAACCTCAGCTGAGATAACCTGACCGCCAGTTAATATTGCAATGTCTTGCAACATTGATTTACGACGATCACCAAAGCCTGGTGCTTTAACAGCTGCTGAGGCAAAGGTGCCGCGCATGCGGTTAACCACTAATGTTGAAAGTGCTTCACCCTCAACATCTTCGGCAATAATTAATAATGGCTTACTTGCTTGGGCAACCTTTTCAAGAACTGGCAAAATCTCACCTAATGCTGAGATCTTCTGTCCTGAGATAAGGATGTAAGCATCCTCCAAGATTGTCTCCATGCGATCGGCATCGGTAACAAAGTATGGCGAGATATAACCCTTATCAAATTGCATACCTTCAGTGAACTCAAGCTCAAGTCCAGTTGTTGATGACTCTTCAACGGTNATAACGCCATCTTTGCCAACCTTATCCATCGCCTCTGCAATTAGATCNCCAATTGCTTTATCTTGGGCTGAAATAGTTGCAACATCTGCAATCTGAGATTTTCCACTAACTGCAGTTGAGTTTTTGCGAAGTGCCTCAGTAATAGCTGCGACCGCTTTTTCAATTCCATACTTAAGCTCCATTGGTTGAGCACCTGCAGCTAGGTTGCGCAGACCCTCTTTAACCATTGCTTGAGCTAAAACTGTTGCAGTAGTCGTTCCATCACCAGCTACATCATTGGTCTTTTCAGCAACCTGCTTAACAAGTTGAGCACCCATATTCTCTGCTGGATCTGATAACTCAATCTCTTTGGCAATTGTTACACCATCATTGGTAATTAAAGGTGCGCCATAGCTTTTAGCAATAACTACATTTCGACCCTTAGGCCCAAGTGTTACCTTGACTGTGTCAGCCAGGATATTTACACCACGCTCCATCGCACGGCGCGCAGCTTCATCAAATTGAAGTGATTTACCCACGGCTTACTTCTTTGCAATAATTGCTAGCACATCACGGGATGAAAGTACTAAGTACTCCTCATTGTTGTACTTAACCTCAGTGCCGCCATACTTTGAGTAAAGCACGACATCACCCTCTTTAATATCTAATGGAAGGCGATTTCCGTTTTCAAAACGGCCAGGGCCCACTGCCATAACAGTTCCCTCTTGTGGTTTTTCTTTAGCAGTATCTGGAATTACTAATCCAGATGCAGTCTTTTGCTCTGCCTCATTTGCTTTAACAACAATGCGATCTTCTAGTGGCTTAATTGAAATTGCCATCCTGATTTCTCCTTCTTAGATTCGGTATTACCCTCTGAAGTACCCCATCTGATGAATTAGCACACGGGGGCTTAGAGTGCTAAAGCCAACTTTAAAGGGCGCACTGCGCAAGGGCAAATTAAGAGGTAATTACCAGATCACTTGAGCGATTGAGGCTGCTGAATCAGCGCTTATACCTATCTGCGAGGGTGCTACGCCCTGGCTTATCGCCAAACTACCCATCGCTGCCACCATCGCACCATTGTCGGTGCATAAGCCAATTGGTGGGATTCGCAGCTCAACCTTGCTCAACTCACACCTTTGCTTTGCTAATTCACGTAGCCTGCTATTTGCCGCAACACCGCCGGCAATTACCAATCTATCAATTCCACTCTCTTTGCAAGCAGATAGAGATTTACTAATTAAAACATCAACTACCGCCTCTTGAAATGAGGCAGCAACATCACTCTTTTTATAATTTGGAGTTTGTTGCAAATATCTTGAAACAGCTGTTTTAAGTCCAGAGAATGAAAAATCATAAGGATGCTTTTCTAAATCAGTACTTTGGGTTAAGCCACGCGGAAAATTAATTGCATCCCTACCACCACTTACTGCTTGCTTATCAATTACTGGACCACCTGGAAAGCCAAGTCCCATAATCCGGGCAATCTTGTCAAAGGCCTCACCTGCTGCATCATCAATTGTTGCACCCTTAACAATTACATCTTTAGCTAGGTTATTTACCTGCAAAATTGATGAGTGCCCACCACTTACTAATAATGCAATAGTAGGTTGCATTACTACATCATTATCTAATTGATCAACTGCAATATGGGCAGATAGATGATTAACGCCATATAAAGGTTTATCTAAGGCAAGAGCTAAGCCAGATGCACTGCTTACGCCAACTAGTAACGCACCGATTAAACCAGGACCTGCCGTAACTGCGATTGCATCAATATCTTTAAGTGTTACCGATGCATCTTTTAGTGCCTGCTTAATTACCTGCTGCATCGCCTCTAAGTGAGCACGGCTGGCAACCTCAGGAACTACCCCACCAAAACGTGCATGTTGCTCAACACTTGAAGAAATGACATTTGCTAATAACTTTCGCTCATTAACAATGCCAACCGCGGTTTCATCACATGAGGTTTCAATACCAAGTACTAATGCCATTACTTAAGCTCCTTGCGCATTACCACTGCAGTGAGCCCTGGGCCGTAGTAATTCTCCCGCTTTGAAATCTCAACAAAACCATTTTGTTCATATAAGGGGCGGGCTGCATCATTGCCAAGACGCATCTCAAGCATTACCGCCTCTGCTTTTTTAACTCTGGCCCAATCAAGTAATCTCTTTAATAACTCACGCCCAATTCCTTTGCGACGATACTTATCTATAACTGTGATGGTGTGAATATCTGCCACATCTGCCACATAGAAAATACCGGCATAGGCAATTAGCTCACCNCCTGCTTCGGCTGCAAGGTAGTAAGCATCCTTGGGCGCCTTAGCAAACTCCTCTTTAAATTGCGCACTACTCCAAGCAGCTTTGCCATAAACCTCTTTTTCAATTGCAGTTGCTACCACTAAATCAAGTGCGCTCATCACTCTAAATTTAACTCCAGCTGGAAGTGGATAGGCATCTGGTTTTCTAATATAGATTGGTTGATCAACTGAATTAGAGGTTGATGCAATCTCTGCTAGTGCAACTGGATCTGGATAGTAATCACCCTCACTAAAGATTTTAACTCCCAATTTTTCTAAACTACTGGCGCTAGCAACTGCTGGCTGCGTTATACGCAAGCCATCTTTATACTCTGCCCAATATCTCTCTTTACGTCTTGCATCTGTTGAAACAATAAAATTACCTTCATTAATAACAGCTGCCATTGCATCTAATGAGCAAACTCCAACCCATTTAATATCTGCTGCTAATGCAAAGCTTTGTGCAAATGCAATACCAACTCTAAGGCCAGTAAATGGACCAGGTCCCATGCCCACTGCAACTAGATCTATACCTCTATTTATTTCTAAAGCTTGCGCAACTAATTTAGGCAACACCTCACCGTGAGCTAAGGCATCATTATGGGTTTTATTAAATAAAACTTTGCCATCTTTAACCAATGCCACCGATGTTTGTGAGGTAGAGGTATCTATTGCAAGGATTGTGCTCATAATTTAAACCCGGCCCAACGATCACCAATTGGAGTTATCTCAAGATTTCGAGAGCTTTCCTTATCACCTTGCGTAATTTTAATATCTAAATATTGATCACTCAGGGTTGAGACAAAGGCCGCTCCCCACTCAATTACAAAAATAGAGCTTGGTAGGTAGCTTTCAAAATCTAAATCAGTAAAACTACTTACTCCAGAATCAAGTAATCGATAAGCATCGATATGAATAAAGTTTGGAGTTCCCTTATGGATTCGGCTAATTACAAAGGTAGGGGAGGTAACACCGGTAATACCAAGGGCGAAAGCAACTCCTTGAGTTAATACAGTTTTACCAGCAGCTAACTCACCTGTTAAAACCACAACATCAGAAGGCTTTAATGCTTTGCCAATCTGCACACCTAACTGATGCATCTGCTCTACTGAGGTGACAGAGGTTTTCATAATGGAAGTAGTTTATAGATACAAAAAGGCCCCTCAGTTTCCTGAAGGGCCTTTTTTAGATTTAGCTTTTACCGATCTTGGAACATCAAAGCAGGTTTGAAGTTTGGATCAATAAACATGCTTGGATCTTTCTTTAGTGCAGATTTAGCGGCTGCAATTGATGGAAGTTTTCCACTCTTACCTGCGCTAGCAAGTAACTTAGCAATCACCATAATCTGATCATTTGTATACATCGCATGAGATGTACCCGTTGTAATTCCAGTTGCAGCCTTTGGAGAGCCAGCTGAGTCAAACTCTGTGTACTCATCTGGTGGCTTGTTCCAAATATTTAGCAACAAACCAGGCTTTGCATCTCCATTACTTATGGAAGCCTCATACAAATCCTTCATCTTTTGAATATAGCCAGCTGGTGTAATTTGATCAGCTGTCTGTGAGACTGTGATTGTTGGAACAGAGATCTTTCCAGTGTATGCGGCTTGGTTATTTATACACGCAACAGCAGAGGCACTTGCAGTAACTCTAGGAGCTACTGGGTTGAGCTTGTTTAGGAAAGCTAACATTCCAGCAGTTGCTGTCTTACCACTTAACCCTGCTGCAAAAATATCGCCATTATCACCAAGTCGTGAGGCGTAATCTGTAGCTGAGTTATCAAAGATACTTCCACCACAACGCATTTCAGCGTCATAGTTTCCAATAACTCCAAGTGCAAGTGCAGTTGATGTGTTTTCCAAAACTGCAAGTGCTGGGCTAATCGCTAATCCAAATGAGGTTTCAAGTGCACCCTTAGGTCCAGATGAAGCATCATATGTATTTGACTGAGTAGGCATTCCTGCTAGTAGGCCAATTAATAAAATTGCACTACGAACTGGGATACCTTTTAATGACGCTGGTGCGTTTGTAGCACTAGCTGGCCATGCTGGCGCTAATGGATTGGCCGAAATAGCAGCTGAAAGTGCGCCAAGGACAGTTAAAAGCTTTCCAATATCGCCAATTAACTCCATATAGCCGCGAGTATCACCTGCATACTCAGGTTGGGTATACCCATTTCCTTTAATTGTTGGATCAAATAATGTTTTATACATCCANAAAACATCATTTGCGTATGAGTACTGGCTTGCAGCAGTTCCTGCCATATGCAGATTGGCTGCAGCATCAATAATTCCATATTGCTCAGAAAGTGATTGAGAAATATGTCCGCCTAGTGAATCTCCCCAAGAAACAACTTTACTAATCGTTGGGAAAATATCTTTAGCGTAGACAATTAAGTTTACATTTGCCTCAATTGCTTCTGGAACTGACCAACCATTTACCTGCACACCTGCACCAGCTAAGGCATAGCCTTGCTTTAGAAGTGTTTGGGCAATAATTTCCTGATCTGCTGCAGTTCTTCCTGGTGCAACCTCAGGTGCTGAACGAGGTACTGAATAAGCACCATCTGGGTTGATCACTGGAATTTTAGGCAGAAGAACTTGGTTTCTGATTCCGTGTGAATATAAAAACATCATGCCGTTGAACTTTTCTGGCATTCTGATCTCATACTTAGAACCATTGCCATCAGCGCCGGTACATTTTTGGAATGCAACAAACTTAGCGCCGTCAATAAAGCCGGTTTCAGAACAACCTTCGGCTGCATTAGCAGAACTTGGTACTGCTACGGCAAATGTTGCAACAAGTGCTGCAGAGATAAGAGCAGTTAAGCCCTTCTTTAGTTTTAGATTTTTCATGAGTTTGTTGGTATCCCATTCTTAGGCATTGCAGGACGTGTGAAGGTAGAGGCCTCTACTGCTCCAGCTGCTGAATCAGTAGTGAAGATAGATAGCGTTCCACCGTATGGCTTTAATTCACCCTTTGCATTTAACTGACCAAACCAGTAACCGTTGTAACCAACATGGCTAGTGGCTGAGTAATTAAGTGGCACGCGGCCNGCGCTGGCAAACTTTGCACCCTTGTTCTGAACTGCATTAATCAGACCAGTACGGGTTAGGTTCTTACCAGCAGCGCGTAGTGCCTGCACAGTTAACATCGCTGAGTTCATTCCTTGTAGAACAATGTTGTCAAAGGAAATACCNTTGTTGTACTTCTCATTGATCTTCATGAACTGGCTTACATACTCATCAGATGTGTCTTTAGCATCTGGGAAGAAGCTAGCTGCGATTGCGCCATCAATTGTTGTGGACTTAACACCAAGTGCGAGCAATGTATTTGCATCTCCACCAACAGATCCTGCGATCCAGGTNAATTTGCTAACTAGGTCAAGTGACTCTGCAGCCTTAAAAATAAGTGCAGTTACATCAGTTGTACCNAATAGAACAACTACTGGCTTNCCAGGAATAGCGCTTAATCCAGTTAGAAGTGCCTTAGCACGAGCATCGGTAATGGAGCTAGTTGGATACAAGGTTGTGGAAGCAATAGTTAGTCCACCAGCTTTGAAGCCGTTAACACCATCTACTCCAAACTCATCATCTTGTGCAACTAAAGCAACAGCTTGTCCAGCAAACTTCTCTTTAATGAACTTGGACATAATTTTTGCTTCCATGGCATAACTTGGAAGTACGGTGAATGTGGTTGGGTACTTAGCGATGTTTCCAAACCCGCTAAAACCAGTGTTCACAAAAAGATCAGGGACATTCTTAGCGGCAAGTGATGCAGCGGTGTATGCCTTGGAGTGTGTTGCTGTACCAAGTGCGCCTACAAGTGCAAATACATTGTCTTTAAGAATTAGGTTAGTAGTTTGGGTAGCAGCCAATGTTGGCAAGTACTTATCATCACGAACTACTAATTTAATTTTACGACCATACACTCCGCCATTAGCGTTGATGTAGTCAAAGTAAGCTTTCATTGCGCCAGGAACTTTTCCGTAGGCTAAGCCAGCAGAGCCAGTTAATGGAGTTGAAACTCCTAACTTAATCTCAGTAGCGGTAACGCCAGGATCGGCAGCTTGTGCAGGCATGATGCTTAGCACCATTGCTCCGGCAGCAACTACCGCTGAAACGATTGAAAAACGTTTCATGCGAGTATTTCTGATCATTTATTTCCTTCCGTATGGTTATCTTGCTTATTACATTTTTAATGCTTCTTCTTTAATAACTGCCCTGGTCCATTAGGCGCAAACAACACCGCTGCGATAAGCAGTGCGCTGACCAAAAAACCAGGCAAGGTTGCGGTGAATCCTTCAGATCCGCCGATTCGGTTTACTACCGAATCAGCGATCTCAGGGATCGCCACCAAAACCAACCCCCCTAGCATCACACCTTTTAGGCTGTACACGCCAGTAAC
>JGI24768J34885_10000187_pt1 | contig 17556 bp, 18 predicted proteins | sample LakOntMetagenome_FD_34885 | JGI IMG/M metagenome (IMG submission 34885) | reverse complement strand
CGCTATTGTACACTACTGCGTTTTGTGTCATTATCGGTCTTGCATGGAAACATGTTTAATTTTCGATAAGACATATAAACATACGGTTAACATAAGCGGCGGGAACGCAGACTGACCATTTTTTGTATTGTATAATGAGACGAGATATTTTTTACATACGCGCCACGTCAATTATAACAATTATAACAATCTCATCACGTCGATAGCGCAGACCGGCTCGATCAACAACGTCGCGCGCAGAGCCAATCTTATGAGCGTGTGAGCTGTTACGAGCTGTTACGAGCCGAATCACGATCAATGTGACGAACAAATAAAATCACCGTTTCAGTGGAACTCGTCGCACACTCGTTGCTGTGAATTCGGATCGATCGAATGGATGACGTGAATTCGGATCGATCGAATGCATGACGAACGATATGTGTTTCAAAAGAGTTGTGAGCGGTTTGTATTCATTTACATTGCGCGCTGTATATCACGACGCGAAATTAAGACCTAGCGTCTTTTCCAATAGACTCTGTTGAATTTGTTTCTTGGGTTTCGGGCGTCGCAGACGAAGCGTTTCGATCGGGGCCGTCGACGTGCCGAGATCGACCGATTCCGATAAGTCTTGGGACGGAAGCGCTGCATGGCGTCTAATCTCCCCTGCGCGCTGCTCGGATACGACGAGACACAGCGGCACCATCTTGGGCGGCATCACATCGTACGCGAGCGTCTCGGATTTCGCCCGGAACTCTTCCAGAGACATATTTCCTCCGAATTCCGACATCATGAATCGAGGCGGTGCAGCTACGATGCGCGCCATGCGTCCCGTGATCCGTTTATAGAACAACGCAATGATATTCGCGTCTATGCCCCGACTCGTATGTGCTGGCGTGTTATCTCTGGAGTATGCCTTGAGACAATTCCAACTACAGAAGTTGCCTCGAACTTTGAAAATATCAGTTCGCTCGTTGTAACATACTGGCATGGGAATTGGCGGCGTATCGAATTTGTGCGCGCAATTCCAGCACAGAATTTCCGTGGATGCGGGCCACGTTGTACCGATATGTTGCCAATCTGGCATCGTGCATTCAGGCGCGATGCGGACGGCATGTGTTCTTTCAAGTGCATTCTTATTCTTCACGATGACGATCGATCCGCACGACGGCATGCAATTCCCATATTCTGTGTGCTTAAGCGCGATTCAAATTACAAACAAAAATACAAATTACAAAAAAACGTTCGCTTAAGTGTTGGTCATTCACGATATCAGCACAATATGTCCGAATCTGAGCCTCCTCTCGAGACGCTGTTCCTGGAGCAAGCGCGTCTCCAAATCAAATTACGTAAACGTTTCCGCGTCGAACGCACAGACCCAAATGCGCGCTATTATACGTACGCCCTCCTGCTGCAGAACGAGTGTGTGTATGTAGGAAGCACGAACTGCCTCTATATGCGTCTCATGGAACATTTACACGAGACGGCCATGTCCGCGCAATGGGTGAGGGAGCACGGCCCCGTCATTCGAGTTCTCGAAGTCTCGAAGAATTGCAAGGGCGTCGATGAGGCCTATAAAACGCTCGAATATATGACCATGTTTGGGTGGGAAAGCGTTCGTGGTGCCGGATGGGCACGGGTCGATATGCGCGGCCCTCCTGCCGCGCTCCATGAGTTTGTGCGTACTCGTACGGATTTCGAGTATTTGGGCCGCAAAGAAATCGACGAGGCTATCGTGATTGCACGTGACCTCGCGAGCGATATGGCATCTGATGTGTAATAATAATATGAGATATTACACGTTCTGGGAAGTGGTTTCGAAAGGGGCCCGCCGCTGCGCCATGGACATCGACGACCCGGCAGGTTGCATGCCATCATCCATCAGCCCATCACCACCATCACCACCATCGACGAGCGCGAGTTGCGGCATGGGTGTTATACCAGCCATGCGAAGCAGCGCATTGAGTTCCGTTGTCCGTTCGCGGCTTTCCTTGGCGCTGTAATTCGCAAATAGAAGAAGAGTCAATGAGAGCGTTCCGAGACACCCTGCCCCGAACGCGACCCATTTCACTGTATCCACATTATCCGCGACTGGAATCGAGCTTGCAGTGAAAGCCGCGATGGAAGCAACGCCAGATATGATTTTCGCCGTCGCTTCGAACAGATCCCTCGAAGCTTTCCAGCGGTGACGTCCACGAACGAGATCCGAGACTTCCTCTTCGTAGGCGGGATTCACGATCTCACGGATTCTCGCTACTGACGAGGCCCGCAGCGGCATCGCGTAAATCCTGCTTTTCCTTGATATCCTTGAGCTTAAGCGTGTGTTCGGCCCGCTCCTTTATGAACATCGCGGCATCCTCGTAATATTTCTTGATTGCTTTGCGCAGCATCTCGTCGTGACTCGCGACTTCCTCGATCTGTTCGATCGTATCGCAACCCTGGAGATAATAGACGACATTTGAGGCCGTGTACCGCTTGCTTCGCTCGACTTGGGCCTTGGGCGGGAGACGACCTTTAGGGAATCCATTCTTCTTCTTCCCGGGCGCATTTGGATCTTGCTTGTACATGTGCGCATACGCCTGGGCCTGGAGAAGCGCGTCTGCGAGATCGTCGCGTTTCGGCGAGTTGGCAAACAGGTCCTTGATGGCGTGCGACTGCGTTGCCGCAAACCCTTCTGCCGTCCTGACCGACAACTTCTTGCGTTTGACATATGTCCATCCATCGCCAGTTGTCGGTGGCCAGTGTGGCGTCGTTGCAGCAAACTTCAGCTTGCATGTGGCGTGAAGGGTCGTCAGGGGGACGTTCTGGATCGCGAATATCATTTCGATCCACGCTTCGAGACGAAGCATCATCGAGTTCTTGGGGGGTTGCTGCTCGACGACAACTTCATCGAATTGTTTGCCGCGAGTCAGCGCTGCGATCGTCGCTGCGAATTGCGCGGGATCTGTCGGGGCGGGAACCAGCGACCACGAGAGGATTTCATCTTGGCTTCCCTTGGGACACGCTCCAATTTTGAGGAGACATGCGCCGAGATTCTTGCGTCCGGGGTCGATGCTCAGTACGATTGTCATTTTTTTAATTGATTAATAAATACGTATCATCTCGCGCTTAAGGGTCACTCTGTTTTTTCACTTTGCATTTTTTCTGTTCCTGACCACATTATTGATATTGCGTCCAGTTCCGTTGGTGGCTTTCTGCAATGCGCCAATCTGGAGCTGAGTCCGAGCGCGGATCTTGTTATTCATGTCGGTCTTGCGCGCGAGTCGATTGATCAATGATCTGATCCGCGATTCGTTAATTCTGATCGCTTGTGCCGACATATCTCGTAAGCGACGCACTTTAGCCAACCTCTGTCCCTTGGCGATGACTTGCTGCAATTTGGCATCACGTTCCCGCCGCTTCACATCAAACTCCTGTCTCCGAACGAGAAATTCCTGTTGTTCCAGCTTGAATTCCCGTTGCAACTGATTGAATTCCGGGCGCAAAATGGCGAGATTCCTCATTTCCGCCTCGTAATTTATGGTAAATTGTCTCAATTGATTCTTGAGCGACGCAGCCATCTAGAATCAAGCCGCAAAATAATCTGCGTGTTCAAAGTAGAATGGAGCGTGGCCTTGTCATCGGGGTCGTCGCAGCGCTTGCGATCTACATGATCACGCGAACGCCGAAGATGGTATGGAAACCGGCATCGAGCGGCCGCATGTTCTACGTGAAAAACCTCAAGGATGCGAGTCGCGCCGCCGATCATTTAGAGGAACTCGAGCGTCGCATGGTCGAGTTTATCGCGAAAGCCCGTGAAATCATGCCTGATGACGAACGGATCTTGAGGATCAGGGACCGGTGGAATGGTGCGTTGTCGGAAGTCGAGGATTCCAAAGAGAATGTGGCATACTCGTTAGGAAAAACAACGATTCACGTCTGCGTTCGTGAAAAGGACGGGACATTGGCAAATTACAATTCGGCGATCTTTGTGCTTCTTCACGAACTTGCGCATGTATCGACGATTTCGTATGGCCACACCAACCTCTTCTGGAAAAACATGCGGTTCTTGCTTGAACTCGCAGAGCATCTTGGGTATTACAAGCATACGGACCACGATGAGAAGACCGCGATGTTATGTGGCCGCTTGCTCGGTCCATCCCCATTGACATGCGTCCATTCCAATACATGTAAATCCGAACTGGCTTCGAATTAATTTTTAAATTTTAAATAAAAATGTTCGTATAAAAGAAGCACTAATCATGTCCATGTACGGTATGGGAGGCATGGGTGGCGGCATGGATCCAACAATGATGATGGCGTCTGTATGTTGCGTGATGATGGTATGTGTTGGTATCGCGCTCTTCTTCATGCAATCAAAAAAAACGTCTGAAGCGGCAGCCCTGCAACAGGCTCGAATGGCAGCTGCAGCAGCTGCATCGGTCGCATCGACTTCGACTGAACCTGCCGTTCCAATTGGCGGACCTGTATTATCAACTGGAGACGCCGATTGGGATATCGCCAAGGATGCTTCTAAGACGACCACATCTCCTGATCCCACAAAGGCCGGAAAGAAGACGAAAAAACCAAATGTCACCAAGGCTAAGAAAGGCACGAAAAAGCCAAAAGTACCCGTCCGGACCCCGGCTGGCGCATCGACAATGAAGCGCCTCAACGCGACAACAATCCGCCAGACGTGGAGCGATGGCACGGTCCGTGATTGGAAAGTTGCGGGCTAGTTTTTTTTAATTGTAGATCATAAGACCGTTGTGAGCCGCTCGTAACAGCTCGGTATGCGCTACAAACGGGTACTTGCGCGCAGGCACGACGGGCGCGATCGGTATGGGATCGGCCGGCACGGCGTTCGTAGCCAAGCCATACGTGACGAAGAAAAACTAAAAAAAAATAACCTCGATACATTATAAAATGGAGCTTGCAATTGCCGGAGCCGTCGCGATCCTCGGATGGCAGTTCTCTCAGCGCGGACGTCAAGACCCCACGCCATACAATGCCCCCATATCTCCGGAAGTTATTGGCGTGCAGGATAAGATCGGGTCGGGCGGACGCGATATTGAGCTGCCCCGCCCTGGCAATTATCCTATTGGACCGCCCCCCGTAACTTCAACCGAACTCCTCAAGCGCCACGACCAGCTGGCCGAGAAACGGTGGCTCGCAGCGCACGATCCACGCTCATCAGGCATCGTCGGGCCCCATTCGATTCCTTACTTTGCAAGTTACAGGAAACAACATACCAACGATGCGATCAAGCAGCAGCGCATGGAGATTTATACTGGGAACCTCACGGCCGGCGCATCGGTGAGCGGCACGTGGAAACATAAGACTGAGATCCCCGTTCTTTTCAAGCCCGTCGCGCAACCGGTAACTTCCAGCGGCTCGTCAGGCAACGCTGCGAATTACGGCAACCAGCGCCAGGCCGCGGCAGTTTCGGGTATCCAGAGCAACACATTGCCGTTCAAGCAGCAGCGCGTAGGTCCCGGAATCGGCGTCGGAAGCAAAGTCGCCGCAGTCGATGGGTTCCATAGCCAGTACCGCTCCTTGCCGCCGGACGCGTACGGCTACAAACGCAACGAACTCGAAGGCCGTTCGTTGACTGGTGCAGCAATTTCCGCGCGTGCCGTCGACCCCGTCTCGTACGTCAAGGGCGTTCCGCGCATTTACGATATGGACCGCCGCCCGCTCGAGAAGGGCCGCGCGACGGTCACTGCCCTCGCGCAGCGCCCTGCATTTAGCAAATTGCGTCCCATGCCCTCGACCAAGACCACCACCCCCAAAACAACAGGGTGCCGAGTCGAAGGCGATGATTATTACGGTATCGCAGGTACAGGCGGCCAGAACGTCCAGTCTGGCGCATCGGCTCGGTCAAAGTACGATACGCGTCCTGGCCTTCCGCTCACGAACGTCACAGGCGCACGCGTTGCGGTTGGCGGGTACACCGACTCGCAGTATGACACGGCGCGTTTCACGTCCCAGCAGCGCGAACATGCCCAGGGTCCCGATGCGGGCATGGTGACTGGCGACCAGCTTCGTCACAGTTCCATCGGGACGTACGATGTGGCATCTACGAATCGCGACATTGCGACTCGCCGCGACCATACTGGCGGCGCGGGTCACTTTGTATCGACCGGCACGACGCGCTTCAACGACGCGCCGCTCACGACGCTTCGTGACTTATCTCAATCGACGACGCCGGGGCCAGGTGCAGTCGCTCCGCTCATTCCGGGCCAGACGGTTCAATGCACTAACCGCCAGCTCCTGAAAGAAGCCAAGCGCGGATCGTATGTTGTCTCGACATACACCAACGCCCCGGAACGCGTCAACGAATACCGACGTGCAAATATCGGCGACGAGTTGTTGGCCCAAGACCGGAACTGCCAAGGCCAGCTCGCAGCTCGGTCCGATGCCAATGCCAACCAGATCGCAGCCCACGCCGCTTCGTCGAGCATGTACATGAACAACGCCGGGCCTGGCACATCGACGACCGACGGCCGTAACAAATTGCCGGCGGTGAATCCGTACCAGGACTTCGGGATCGCCAAGGCGGTCTTGGAAGGCAATGAGTACAACCTGAACATCAACTAAATGCATCGTTCATTTCACGAGACTATTATCAGATTCATAATATAAATGTCCAGTCCTCCCACTCCTTCCACTCCCACGCCTACACCCACATCCGACCAAGCATTCGAGGCATGGAAGAAAGTCACATCGACACGTGCTGAAGTCATGCGCACGACAATGTCTTCCTCCGACTGGGCAAAACAGAAAGTCGCGCCCAAGGATATGTCCGTCGAGCTCGGCCCGATGTTGACTGAGGAGCAGTTCAAAGAGTATTGTCAGAATAACGGCATCAAACCCCACATTCTCAAGACGAAGTCAAAGTGAGATTTTTTTTTCTGCGCACTACTTCATCAGATAAACAATGGTTAAGGTCAAGAAGCAAACTATGATTCAGGTCGGCGTCGCGCTCGCCGTGATCCTCGTCATTTGGCTCGTCCTCAAGCTTAAGCGTAACCGCACCCGCCGCGTCATCGTCACTGCTGTCCCCACCCTCGCACAGATGAAGCCCCTCGTCAAGGCGGCCGAGAAGTACGAGGACGATGAGGAGGAGTACGTTGACGACGAGGAGTACTACGTCGACGAGGAGACCGAGGGCTACGCAGAGTACGCCAACGTCGCTAAGGAGCCTTACACGCAGTATGCCGACGCCACCTCCACCGGCGACCTCCTCGAGTAATTTTTCATGTACCAAGAAAACAACACATTTTTTGAGATCGTTTCAGCGACGCACTCAAAATATGTTGATATAAGTCAAGATGACGCCAAGGACATACGTGGATTTGGAACGCACTTCCATGGCCAATGGCAAGATCACACAGGCCGAAATTGAAGATATGATCAAGAGTCTTGGCGAGCATACATCCAAACTCCCCCAAAGCGCCATGGACGATATCGAGAAGTTCATGCGCCGCGTCGCGAAATTGGATGCATCGACGTCGAACGGCAAGGCGCCACCTGCGAAAAAGATCCGTCCTCTCCGCGCGCTTGCCTCTACAGTCACATTGAGACTCGCCGGTCTCGCGTGGACACTGGCCAAAGGGCATTTGTTTATTGGAGGCGTTGCAGCGTACGGCTACTCGAAGAAGAATGAATGGCGAGGAACGATGGCCATGGTTTGTGCGTCGTGGCTTCTCTTCAAACAATGGGAACTCGCGCGTGCATCAGGACAGAATTGGCTCAAACTTAAAATGCAGATGATGACATGGCAGGCGATGATCCGAATGTTATCGCTCCCAATCGATATCCCCGTCTGGATCGTGAAGAAAATCAATGCTGGCGTGCGTTGTTCCAGGAAGAAATAGACGAGAAGCGCTGCGTCATATGAACTCACACCAGTTTATGACTCTTGAGTTTGTCGAACCGCATATTCTTGTCTGCGATGCGTTTTGCCAAATTGAGTTCTGCGTGTCGTTTCCTGTTGCTGAGCGGAATACGTTGCATGTGGATATAGAATTTCCGTTCGATATCGCGTGAGTTTCCGACATTGAATCCATATTTACGTAAGAGGCGCTTCTTATTGTTCGCATCGAGGACGGAATGAATTGCAGTTGGCGAGTATATTCCAGCTCGCTGTGCCATACTTACGATGACGTGGTGAGCTCTCCGAGTGACTCGCACAGCGCCTTTGTAAATATACACAAGCATGAAATGCATGATCATGAGACTCACAAAATCTAAAGGGATGCGCACAGTCCCGACGGCAATACCACGATCCACAATTGAACGTATTGGAACGCCTGCATACGTTGTTGCAATGAGCACGACCGCAACAGTTCTGGCAATTGCATGTTCGATGCTTTCCGTCTTCAATTCGTGGGATGGACGAACGCTACCGGACATGTAACTCGACATCTTTGACCGATTTGATCGCGCGAGGATATCTAGTGATGTATACAGTTCTGACGACATATCGGTTCCTGGCGAGTATGGTCTTTGTCTGCTTCGAGCGACGAGATTCGTAAGCTGCATTTTCTGGACTTGACGCGTGCGTTTCTGTCCCATTTGAAATGGTAATGATTGCAGTGCGCTGAAAAGTGGTGGCAATGGACGGCACGACGGCACGAAGTAGAGACCAGGACCTAATGAATCGATAATCGACGACAACAACTCCTGTTTGGGATTCGTTAGTCTTTTACCGGATGCATTGAAAATACCAGTTCCATGAGATCCATACCGCTCATCAATCTTGAAATCGACGCTGATATCTGGCACAGTATCTCCGGACACGTACATGACCGAGTATGCATACTGCATTCCTGTGGGATTACGACCGCCTAGATTCCCACGCCGAAGCCGCTTCTTTTCAGTTTCCGTAAGAAAATTTGTACGTCGCCTTGGTGTTGTCGTGTTATATCCTGGCATATTGAACATGACAATTGCAGTTTTGGGCGGGACTTTGAATGATTTGAGAGATCCATGATTATTTTCTAGTAATTCGCCATGCAGAAGCACTTCGTATTCTGTTAAAATTCCAGGATCAAGGAATTCTTTCTTGAACGCATCGAATTCACGTGCATTCACAAGATCCTTCATTACAATATACAATATATAAATGCAACGTTGATATGTGTGACAATGACACACACATATCAAAAGTGCAAAAGTGGATTTAAAGTACTAAAAAAATCAGCATGAGGCCAGGTACTGAAGACCCTGCCGAGTCGAAACGCCACCGCGGACATCTTCTTCGACCGCGTTCGGAGCTGCGATGCATGACCACGTGTCGTATGTGACTTCGGAAAGGGGTTTATTGCAGTGGTGCTTGTAGCCTCCACTAGGTGCCCACGCCTCGCTCAGGGCATTGGGGTTCTGGAGCGCACCATCTCCACGTGCTTTAAACGGTCCCCCGATAATTTGCGTCGAAGCGCTCGGCTGGGTCCGTGTCCATCCCGCGACGCCAGGAATGATGCGGGCATTATAGTTATCGACCGACGCGCCCGTCACGTGGAACTGCTTGCATCCGCCAGTATAGGCAGTGCACGACGACGAAAACGGTTCGGTTTCCAGCCTGTTCGGGATGATGTCGGTGTGGTACCTGTACTCATATTCCGATTGCTTGGCTTGGGCGGCGATGAACGTCTCGTCATTGTAAAGCTTGGCGGCTTTCTGCATATATATATCAGAAAACAAAAAAAACATGGATGAAATCACGCGCGTTTGAACACTTGAGATCGGCCATCCATTCGCGACGTGCTCCCGATAACTCCATCAGTCGAACGGCTATCGCAAATGGGCGCGGCGTTTGGGTAATGCTCGGATACAAAACGTTCAGTCGAGAATGCGCGTCCTGAGTCGGCAGAGTACACACTGCGTTTCGCCCGCGTCGTTTCGCCCATGCCGCTCGTGTAAATGACCGTGGGGATGGGGTTCGTCTGAGGAATCAGGGGCGCTTCGGATTGGACTTTCGTGAGCGGTTGACCAAGACCAAGGAGAAGACTGGATGCATCTACGAGCGTGGTATAGTTGTTCATTTTGAGTATATGTAGAATTTATTTTCATTCGTTTTCTTTTTCTTCTTATGAAACGTAAATTATCTTGGTCAGATTATAGGAAGGTCTTGACACAATGAACGATTCCACAAGCGGCAAGGGATCGAAATCTCCAAAATCACCTTCATTCACGCTGGTGACAAAGGATGGACGGCGCGTTCAAGTGAGTCGTCGTAATATCGAGCAGATGATCATTAGACGCAAGGCACAGCGGGGCTTGGCGGGCCTTGCGATGCCTCGGCCCATGACATCTCCATCGAAATCTCCACTGAAAGCTCCCAAAACGCCACCGCGCATCCGCGAAAACTGGAATGCCGCGAAACGTCAATACATTCTGGCGCATCCCATAACTGGGCGCCGCGTCCAGATCAGCCGCAAGAAGATCGAGAAGGAGCGTGCAAAAGGGCTCGTGCAAGGAAGCCCAGCATTGGCCCGCAAGATTATCAATGCGAAAGCCACGCGACTCGCAGCTGCTAAACTTCCCAAAGAGCCCAAAACACCAAAAGCCCCCAAATCCCCTAAAGTTCCAAAAGAGCCCAAAGAGCCAAAAATAACTCAAGGGTGGACGAAGAACCGCTCAAAATATCTTCTGAAAACCAACGATGGCCGCACAACTCAAATCAGTTCCAAAAAGATCGATGCAACGCGTGCACGTAACGGTATGTCAAACTATTCCAGTCCTCAACTCGCGCGTGAATATGTGGACCGCCGTGCGCGACACAAGGCCGGGATCATGTCGCCGAAAATCAAGAAGGAACGCGCTCCCAAACCACCGCCTACCGAAGGATGGACGGCGAACGGGACCAAATATATATTGCCAACGTCAAGCGGCCGCATCAGCCAAATTGGAAGTAAAAAGATCGATGAGAAGCGTCTTATAAATAACGGGAAGATGCTCTTTTCCAGTCCGTTCTTGGCGCGGCAATATAAAAACCGTAAATCTGTTCCCATGACGAATACGTACGATGCCGGTGGCGATACGTACTTGATCATTGACGACGGCAAAACGCGTCGCGTCGCGGGCAAAAAAGTGCGTGATGCCATGGAAGCCGGCGAAGGGTCTAATGCGCTCGCCGTCGCCAGGAAGATCTCAATGTACCGCACAAAAAACCCCGGCGTCGATCGGAAACGTGACCGTTTCAAAACCAAGATTGGCGATACGCCCAAGACGTTCACATTGAGTCGTCTCGAAGTGCTTCAATCCAAGTATGGCTTGCCGACGCTCGGTAATGCAGCGCAGAAATACGTCGATATGGATGGCAAGAAACCCCCGAAAGGTACGAGTGGGTATGCGCCCAACATGGGAAGCAACTTCAATACCAAGTACTACTACTGGACCGGACGGGCACATGCGAAAGTTGCGCCGTCCGAAATGCAAAAGTACAAAAATGCAGGTATGAGCGATGAAGATGCGGCGCGGCGCGCGATGGATAAACGCGAGCCTGGATGGACGAAGGATGGGTCGCGCTACTTTGTCAATATGACAGACTCGTCCAATGACAACCTCGACCGGAAATTGCGTGGCATCGATAAATCGACGATGGAGCGCATCCAATCGCGTCTGAAATCGTTCGGCTTGCCTTCGAACGATACGGATGCAGGACTCGCATGGGTCAAGAGCAAGCAGCGTAAAGCGTCAGCCAAGGGCCGGCCATCGTCATATTTCGATTACGCGACCAACGAGATGGTGAGTGACGGAACGCGTATTCGTGGAGCTGCATTCATGCCGTTATACATGAAAAATGCAGCCGATAATAAAGGAAGCGAGAAGCAGAGCGGCATTATCCAGACTGTGCAGCGCGACGTTGCCGGGAACCTCGGGAAGAACGATGTTGTCGAATCTATCCAGCAGGACGAATCTGCACGCATAAAGCTCGATGCAGCACTTCTCAAGATCGTGCCTCGCGAAGCGTCCTCGAAAGCTTTCGGAGACTTCTTAGTGAAAGTCGTATCGTACGGCGGCCCTCTGGAATCCCGGCCGCTCTTGGCGGGGAACGTCGGATACCCCGAGGCCAGCGCGCAACGCAGCCCCATGGACCAACTTCAGAGCTCGTTTCAATCTGAAGGCAAAGTCGATGGATGCAAATTGTTGAAAGAGGCGTGGCCGCGTGGACAGGGCTACGGTCTTCAAATCCATCAAGGTATCGTGTACGCCATGGCAAATCTCCGCGCACTCGATAAAATCAAGACGCCCGGCCTCGCTGCAATTCATAGTGTCGGCGCCGGAAAAACGATCGAAGGCCTCGCGACTCTCGTGGCGTTCTGGAACAAAACATTCATCGATAAACGAGTTGTCAAACCATGGGGTATCTTTCCCATGTCGGTCCGGTCAAACCAGAGCGGAAACGATGTGAAGACGCTCGCGGCCGATGCAGTCAAGTTCTTCCGCTTCTTTAAATCGACGTACCCCGACTCGAAAAACACGTACCCATTCGCAGGAAGCATCAAGGCGGCTCGAGTGGCTATTGAGGAACGTATTGTGGCAGGGTACCGCGCGCTCGGCTACACGAAACCGATCGATCGCAGCCGACACCTTCTCGGCTCGTTCGGCACGACAGCTCACAATTTCTATGGCGATATCGATTCCAGAGGCCGATGGACAGAGCCCGGCTTCCCTTTTATCGGGAAAGGCGAACGGCTTTTGAGAAAAGTCCAGCATGCCGTCTTTATCGTCGACGAAATCCAATTGCTGAATGGCGGATCTAAGAGCGAAGCGAGTCTGTTGACGAAAGAATACCCCCAAATCCGGAAGTTATTAACACAGCACCGCGATCCCGCGACGACATGGGTTTTGGGAATGACCGCGACGCCCGGCGAGAGTCTTGACGATGTCTCCAAAGTCATGGAATATATTTCAGGCTCGAAAGGAGGATTCACAACTGAGAAATTGATGAGGAAATCCGTGCGTGGACTTGTTTCATATGCGTTCACGATGGCCGATACGACAAAGTTCCCGGCAATTCAAGTCGTGCATGAATGCATCGATCTTCACCCTCCTGAGGAAAATGAGAAAGGGCCTTTCGCTGAGCGCTATGCATCGACGCTCCTCAAGTACCACGAAACGAAGAATATCGATATGTTGACTTCCGAGTGGGGTGCAGGAGATGGAGGTGCCGTGCGTATTGCATCTGAGCCTGCTGAAGCCTATATGGAATATACCGCATCGCAGAAACATAAGTTCTGGTTGAGAGTTCGTCGCGCGTCCGAATACATTATGGTCGGCGCAGCGGGCGAAGAAGCGAACCAGGATTCCAATTATAATACCAATAATAATGCAGGAGGAAGCGGTTCGAGCAAGAACACCACAAAAGCCAATACCAACGGCGTCAACTCCAAAACGCTCAATACATTACTTGGCCAATCGAAACAGATGAAAATGCCAATTGTGCGTGAGATCCAAGGATACTACGCTCCATCGCAATATAAAGGAACGACGCGCGGCGCGATTGAACATGCGAAGAAACAACGTGAATTCTTTTACGTCATCTCGCCCAAACTCGTCCAAATAATCTCAAGTATTATGGACGCGACGAATATCGGCGTGCATTACGTCTACAGTCCCGATTCCAAGAGTCTACGCCTCATCGCGTGGTTGCTCAAAACGCGATTCGGGTTCGAGCAGTACAAGGCCGGCGCGCGTGGAGATAAAGCGCGATTCGCATATGTCGATACGATGTCCAAACCCAGCCCGTGGTTGTACGGTCCCGACGGAAAACCTCACGAACAATTCGGAGTTTCAGCTGTTGATATCAAAGGACTATTAGATAAACGGACGGGGATCTTGCGTCAAAAGGGGAACGAGCGGGGCGAGAAAATCCGCGTCGTCTTGGCAACGCGCGAATCGTATAAAGGAATCGATATTAAAGGCGTGACACATTTGCATTTGACGTCGGCGTTGCCGGATTACACAGACTTGATCCAGTTTATCGGGCGCGGGACGAGAATGTGTGGACACGACGGCTTGCGTATGTCGCAGAGAAAGGTCACAGTGCACCTCTACAAACTCGTTTCGGGAGTCACCGAAAAAACACTTCAAAATTCGCGTAAAGTCCTCGAAGGCGGATGCTTGGCTGGTATCGATCGCAAACTCCTTCCGGATTGTTACGTGATTGATCAAGCAATCGCGCGATTCAAGGCTGGATGGAGTCGAATCGAGGATATTTTAATGGAAGAATCTGTCGATTACCCAGTTTTCAAAGATAATTACAACAAGGCAGTAAGGGAATTACATAAACAAATCATCGCCAAACGGTCGTGTCTTGTACTTGCGAAACCAGATTTGGGAAAATTGATTAAAAAAGTTCATACGCCAAAAAAGCCTCGCAAAATCAACGAGGTTTTGAAATTGTCGAAACAAATGGCAAAGCTCGGTTTGAAGTGATACAGGACAGAAATCGCGCCAGGACTACCAGATGACAGACGTGGCAAAATTGAGAAGACTTGGTGAAAAATCGAATCGAATAGATTAGTATGCGGCATTGATGCGGGCCGAGTATGGTGCGCGGCCATTGTAAAAGAGTTTATATTCGCGTGTAGAATTCACCGGCATCCCGACCCATTTCTTCAGTCGCAAATTGGCGAGATTGCGTTGCGCTGTGTTGCGGCGATACTTGGCCACGGCTTCTTTCGTGTGGTTGGCGGTCGTCTTGGCGCGGCGCGTCACGGTAACCTTGCGATTCAAGAGCGGTTTGGTCCATTGCCACGGTTTGAGCCATGACGGTTTCTTACGGACGCGGCGAGTTTCTACAATTGTCGCCTTGCCGGGCCCATGCGTATACCATTCTTTATGTGTCGGCTCGAGCGTGACGTGGCGAGTCGATTTCCTCAAAACGTATCCCGTTCCCGCCTTCAGACTTTTCATATTACCGCTCTTCTTCTTTGTTGGTGTCGTGCGCTTGACACCGCTCTTCTTGGGAGCGATCTTCTTTGTCGTTGCCATATGGTATTATTCATAAAGATTTTATTTTATTCCTCCTTTCTTTGTTAATTAAGCGACACCAACGGAAAAAAATGACCCTTAAGGAGACGCTTTTGCCATATATACTATAAATTTATGGGCGTCGGCGCAAGTGCAGGCGATATGAAACGCGCGCACGATGAATCCACGCACGAGCCCGACGAGGCCGGCCCATCCCGCCAGCCTCTTCCCGCATCCCCCACATCCCCCTCCGCGCCCACCGCACCGGACGTCGCGCCCGACACCGAATGTCCCGTATGTTGCGAATCGTATACACGCGCGATCCGCAAGCCTGTCGCGTGCCCCAAATGCGAGTATGCGGCCTGCATGACATGCTGCAAGCGGCATTTGACGACGACCGATCCCGCGGCGTGCATGTCGTGCTCGCATCCGTGGAATTACGAGTTCCTGACGAACAATTTCACGGCCGCATGGATATCGACCGAGTACCGCGCACACCGCGAAACGATCCTCGTCGACCGCGAAATCGCACAGCTTCCCACATCGCAGCACCTCGTCACAAATTTCCGCTCGTCCCGGATTCTCGCGACCGACATCACGAATCTCGCACGGGAAAAGCGCGATATCTCTCGGCGCCTCAACGAAATCGCCAATGAGACCTGGAACAAGCGGCACCGTCTCACGCGCATCACCTCATCGCACTTCGAGAACAACGGACTCGGCAACAGGACCGAAGCCGATGCCGAGGAGCTGGCCGCGCGTACATTCATCCGCGCCTGTCCCGTCGAAGATTGCCGCGGATTCCTCTCGTCCGCGCTGAAATGCGGGACGTGCAATACATGGGCCTGCGCGGAGTGTCTCGGCGTCGTCGGCGAGACTCGCGATGCGCCGCATACGTGCAATGCCAACGACGTCGCGACCGCCAAACTGATCAAGCGCGATACCAAGCCGTGCCCAAGCTGCGCGACTTTGATTTTCAAGGTCGACGGATGCGACCAGATGTGGTGTATTAGTTGCCGCACTCCGTTCAGTTGGCGCACGGGCCGGATAATCCAGGGCGTCGTCCACAACCCCGAATATTTCCGGTTCCTCCGTGAACGAGCTGCCGCGGGAGGCGAAGAGGTTCCCCGGCAGCCTGGCGATATTCTCGGCGGAAGAGGCATTTGCGGCAATCACCGGCGCGTCGAGATGCACGACATCGATCGCGCGCTTCGTCTCCAGACGCCATCGAGCGACGTTCGTGACTACATCTACTCGATCAAACAGAAATCACGCCACATCGAGTATATTGAAGTCGGTCACTTGGCCCGCCGCGACCAGGAGCGGTCCAATGCCGATCTTCGTCTCAGGTACCTCACGAACGACGTATCGCGCGAGGAATGGAAGCGGCAATTGCTTCTGCGCGAGAAGAAGCGCGATAAGGAGATTGCGCTGCGTGACGTCTATGAGATGTTCATCGACGTCACGAACGATATTTTCCTCACGCTCATCGCCGACGCGACGCCGACCGCGACGGTCGTCGAGGAAATGAAAAAGATCGTCGATTATACGAACGCGAGCCTCAAGAACGTCAAGATCCGATTCAAGTGCAATGCCTACATGATCGCCGCAACGCCTCCATCGTGATTCATTAATAAATCAAATCCATCGGCGCATTGGTGTTTTTGATGGTGGTGGAATGTAAACTCTCGGACGTCCACTTCTAAAGCCATTAAAGATCTCCTGCTCGTGATTTTCCAGTTTGCGATTCATATCATAGATGTTATTTAATATGATATTCATCTCGCGTTCGGCATTGCGTTTCTGTTTCGTCAGTGCATTCTTTATAACCGGATCCGCCGTTCGTTCGAAAGCTCGATGCGCGACTTGGAACCTCTTATTGGCCGCATAGAACTTCGCTTTCAGTTCGCGATTCTTAGCTGCAGTCGACGCGATTCGTGTGTTATAGTTTTTAATTAATGTTTCGTAGACGTTTTTCCGCATATAATATTGATGCAACAAAAAAAACGCACTTAAGGACCTGTATCTCGATTTTGCACCGAGAACATTATTTGCTAACGACATCGTAGGTGCCGGCAAGACATCATCTACACTTCATAACGAGAAAAAACGCACGCTTAAGGACACGCTTCCAAACAATAAATATTCATTTCTCGTTTTCGTACCGAGAACATCATTTGCTAACGATGTTTTAGGTGCCGGCAAGATATCATCTACACTGTTGTGAGCTGTTATGAGGCCATAACGACTCGTATGTGTCTTATGGCGGCGTGGCGGTGCTGTATATGATGTTTCAATTAGTGTGGAAAACGCGTACGAGAAAAAAAACGCACCCTTAAGGACACGCTTCCAAACAATAAATATTCATTTCTCGTTTTCGTACCGGGAACATTTTTACGAACGACATCGTAGGTGCCGGCAAGACATCCTCGACGCTCTAGAATGACTCGTATGCATCTTACGGAGGCGCGGCGGCGATTTCCATGACATGTATTTTTGTAAAAAGTGACTAGTAACTAGTGACTAGTAGAGAGAAAAAAATGGTTTTGGATTTGAATTAGTTCTATAGAGATGGCCGGAGGGTGATGTGACACGTGGCATGTCATGCTATGTCAT
>JGI24768J34885_10000183_pt1 | contig 17751 bp, 8 predicted proteins | sample LakOntMetagenome_FD_34885 | JGI IMG/M metagenome (IMG submission 34885) | reverse complement strand
ATATCTATCAAGCAAGCATATCAACAATAAGTGCAGCAATTACCTGTGGTGTAAAACGATTTGTATTTTGTAGTAGTATGGCTAGGTATGGAGATCANNCTGCNCCATTTCATGAAGACTTGCCGCCTATNCCTGTAGATCCATACGGCATTGCTAAGGTTGCAGTTGAACAAACACTTAAAGCATTATGTGAAACACACGGTATGGAGTGGAACATTGCTATCCCGCATAACATTGTAGGACCACGTCAACGCTACGATGATCCATTCCGCAACGTTATGAGTATTATGGCCAATCGTAACTTACAAGGTAAGCCTACTTACATTTACGGTGACGGAGAACAAACTCGCTGTTTTAGTTACTATGACGACTGCCTACAATGTCTAGAAAAATTAGCACTAGATGCTGCCATTACATACCAAACAATTAACATAGGGCCAGACGAAGGTGAGATTACTATAAATCGTCTAGCAGAGCTGGTTGCTCGCGAGTGCGGTTTTCAAGGTAAGCCTATCTATCTTGCAGACCGTCCTAGAGAAGTTAAGCATGCCACGTGTAGTTCAGATAAGGCAAGAGCTGTATTGAATTACAAAACTACTGTAGGTGTAGAACAATCAATTAAAGAAACAGTAGCTTGGATTAAAAAACAAGGCCCGAAACCATTTGATTATAGTTTTCCATTAGAAATTGTAAACGAACTGACTCCGACAACTTGGAAGGATAAGTTAATGTGATTAATTTTGTATTTGAAGATTTAGAAAATCATAGAAACCTTACTAGCTATATTGACGAGTTAGGACCACATAGATTTATTCCGTCAGCAATGGCAGGCTCTATTAAAAATCAGCGAATCTATAGCACACTAGAAAATTTGTTTGATATGAATGCTGAACTGGAGCATTGTATTATCCCAACAGGAGTCGGTGAAAGTCCGTCTATGTGGGCCGGCACTAACTACTACAAAGATAACATTCGAGAAAGTTTGTTCGATTATATAGGCGAAGAAAGCATTGCTCGACTTAAAAATAAAAAAGCAATATTGTTATTGGACCAAAGTTTAGAAGGTTATCAAACGCCATGGCTTTGGCAATTTCTTCACGAAGAATGCAGTCGTTTAGATATTGATCCTAGTGCTGTTGTCTATGTTACTGGCAACTTAATTTGTAATGAGCAGTATCAAATGTGGGCCAAAGATCGTGTTAAAGGTAATCAACTTAAAATTATACCTTACGCACACTTTGAAAGAGACATACAGATGAATGCAGAAAACGAAGGCATAATGCCAACGTTTGATAGTAATCGACAATACAAACGATCTAAGATTATTAAAACATATAACTGTTTGAATAAACGTTTACGCACACACCGCAACTGGTTCTACATAGAGTTGTTTAAACAAAATATGTTAGACTACGGACTTGTTAGTATGAACGACTACGGCACACATATTAGTCGAATGGAGGACAGATTTGTTGACCATGTATGGATGAAAGAAGCAAGAAAGCGACTGCCGTTGTTAGTATATAACAAAGCAAACACTGAGCAAGACGANCTGTATTATATCAATAGAATAACAGATCAAGTATTCTTAGATACATGGGTAACTGTAATTTCAGAAGCTAGTTTTGCAGATGCTGATGAAACTATATTCATTAGTGAAAAAACATTTAAGCCGATTGCGTGTATGCATCCGTTTATTATTTTAGGTAACCGAGGAAGTTTAGCTAAGTTAAGAGATATGGGTTATAAAACATTCGACGGATTCATCGACGAAAGGTATGACAGCATGTCAACGTTTGATCGCATGGCTGCAATCATACGTGAAATTAAACGCATCCATTTAATAGAAGACAAAGTAAAATGGTTAGATTCTATGCGCGATATACTAGAACATAACTTTAATGTCTTACATAATAGTAAACACAGGCCTAATCCCGCACACACTGAGTTGTTTAACTATTACAAAGAGTATTTTAATATCAAGGATTAACGATGTATAATAGAATGATACCTGCAATTAAACCTGGCGCTAAACTAGTTATTGGATTAGGTGACAGTTTTACCCAAGGTGTTGGCAGTTGGCCTAGAGAAGTATGGGCCCAGTATAATGGCAATATAGATACTCTAAAGATCCCAGAAGAGATTTACGACCAGATGTATGACAACGCATGGGTTAAACAATTATGCGATAACTACCTTACTGATTATATTCCTATTAACCTAGGGTGTTTAGGCACAGGCAATCGATCTGCTGTTAAAAATTTATATTTGCATCCGGGACTTAAATTAGAAAATGCCAGTGAGGTTATTGTTGTTTATATGCTAACAGGAATGGAACGGTTTGATTTTGTTAATCAAACGTTACCTGAACATAATCATTTTTATACAATGTGGCCAAATCCATGGGACAAGAATACAACAAATAAGAAACTATGGGAAGCCTATGCTGAATCTATCTGGAGTGAGATATTCGTATGTGCAGAAACATTATTAAATATTCGTGAAGCTGAAATGATATGTAAGGCAAATAAATGGAAATTAGTTATTGCCAGCGCATTTGATATTCGAATTACTAAAGAATATTTTATAAAAGAGTTAGGCGACCACAGGATGGACTTAATTAATAGCATACCGTGGGATAAGTTTATATACCCAGAAAATAAAAGAAGTTTTATGGAACTGTTATTACACTTAGAAGGTCGGCCTGAATTGGCTTTGGGTGGGTTTTATGACTATTGTAAGAATTTGAAAATGCCAACCCAATTTGTAACACCGTGCGCCCATCCTAGCCAAAATGGACATAACGTAATAGCCAAATATATCTACAAACATTTGGTTAGCCAAGGGCTACTTTACAGTTGACACTGGCCCGAAACGATGCTATAATATGTATATTGTTTAATAAACAGGAGTGAAAATTGGCTACTAAAGCACCAGCAAAAAAGACCCGTGTTACTAAAAAGCAAGTAATCGCGCACCGCACTAAAGCACCAAAAGACTTTAGCCCAACCTGGGAAGGTTGTGAGATTATGGATGCAGCCAAGTTTTTGCGCCATTGGCACAATGCAATGGAATACTATCGTCTTGAGTTCAACGGCAAAGATTTGAAGCCCGCAGTTCTTAAGTGGATGGCAACACAAGAAATGTCAAAGGAAGAAATTACCGCCTTTAAAAAGACAAAAGATAATCGTTGTAATACCACAATGGGTGCGATTGCTAGTTGCTTAGTTCGCGGTATGCCTGAAGTTCGTGAAGACTTTAATGATGGTCGTAGCACAGGCGAATGGTTGCGTAAACAAATTGCTCAGGTTATTGCAGAAGGCAAAGGCGATGCAGATGAAGAAGCTGACGCATTGGCAAAAGAAGTAGGTAAGCCTACAGTAGTNCAGCCAACTATTCAAGAGCGTGTTAAAGAAGCTGCCTTGCGAATGACTGAAGAAATTGAAAACGCTATNGAATCGTTTCAAACNGATGCAGAAGCATTTGATCCAAAAGCATTTAAGATGCTTAACTTGCTTAAGGCAGTAGAAGCAAAGGCAGCTCACGCTCGTATTATTAAAGAGTTCTACTCTAAGGACTTGGCTGAGTTGGAAGAGCTTGCTAGCGGTAAAGCTGACGAGCAGTTGCGTGAAGGTTATAGTCATCGTAGCAAGAAGCAGATTAAGAGCTTGATTGCATTCTATCAAGAGATTATGGCTGCTTGCACAATGTTGGCACAAGAGGCTAAAGTTAACCGTGCACCACGTGCTAAGAAGTCTGTTCCTGCAGAAAAGATTGTTGCTAAGTTGAAGTTCATGAAGACAAACGAGCCGCTAAAGCTAGTGTCTGTTAGCCCAACTGATATCATTGGTGCAGGCGAGCTGTGGATTTACAACACTAAAACCCGCAAACTTGGCAAGTATGTAGCCGCTGAGTTTAATACACTGGGTGTTAAAGGCACTACAATCACTGGCTTTGACGAGTTTAAGAGCGTTCAAAAGACCCTGCGTAAGCCCGAAGAAAAGCTCAAAGAGTTTAAAGCGGCTAACAAAGTAGCTCTGCGTAAGTTCTTAGACGAAATCAATGCTACTGATACTAAAATGAATGGTCGTATTAACGAAGAAACTATTCTACTTAAAGTAGCATAACATACACCGTTGCCATAGATAAATACTCTAAAGAGAGTATTTCTATGGCAAATCAATTCAATTCAACCGACGAAGAAGGTCTAGACGGACAAGGTATTAAGTGGTCTGATGGCACAAATATTACCAGTTTAATATACCGCCCAGGACAGCGTATCTGGTCCGACGGACACTTTGATTTAGAAGCAACCCGATCTTACAAGATTAACAATGCACCCGTGCTTAGTGCAAAAGAACTAGGCCCAAGCATTATTCGTAGTAGCTTACGTCAAGTTGGTAACTTAACTTCATTGATCGTTAACGGCAACGCCAGCATTGGCGAGTTTGCCAGTTTCAACTCTGCACTAAACAGACTAGGTGTAGGCACAGATTTACCTAACGCTACACTAAGCGTAAGCGAAAATGGNGTGGAAGCTATCATNGGCGCTCCTTCAAATAGCCGCGCAGTAATCGGAACATATACTAATCACGATCTTGATCTAGTAACCGACAATACTGTTAGAGCAACAGTTAAAACTACAGGCGAGATTGTAGTAGGACATGAGAAGTTTAAAAACGGTGTCCTACGTGTGCATGGAACTATTCATGCTGATAACGTAATTTCAGATGATACAGCAGGCCGTATTAGCTCTGTTAAATTTAAAGGAACAACTGCTGATTCAATTTATGAAATTGGATTGGTATGGACTGGCAAAGACCGCACTCGCCAATTCATTCTTAAAGAAGGTGCTGACCGCTTCTGGTCAAGCGAATCCATCGACCTTAATGTTGATGCGTCATTCCAAATTAACGGAAAAGCAGTTCTAACTGGAGATAGATTAGGCACAGGTATTTCTACTTCTAGCTTAACTACACTTGGAACACTACAAAAATTAAATGTAAGTGGCCCAGCAACATTCTTAGAAGTCATGAACGCCGATGCAATCAATGCAAAATCATTGAGCATAGTTAAAGATGCGGACATGTTATCTATAAACACAGAAGGGTTATCAACTTCTAAAGACTTTAAGATTACAGTAGACGGAATTGATGAGTTTAAGATTGGTGAAAACGAATTTGTAATTGGTAACAATCAAAACTCAAGCCGTCCATTAAAACTATTTGGACGACTAGCTATTGGTGTTAGCACTCCTGATGCAAGTGTNGATCTAGAAGTTAAGGGCGATGTGAGCTTTGCNGGTAAGAAATTTGTAACAGGAACAACTTCGCCAATATTTGGTTCGTTCAAACTAGGTGATATCTGTTGGAACACTGAACCACAAGAAGGTTCTTATGCAGGTTGGATTTGCATCAAAGCGGGCAATCCAGGCGAGTGGGCACCGTTTGGTGCAATTGGTCGCCACAATGCTTGACATTAGCGTCTAAGACTGTATAATTACATTATGCGGTCTTAGGCATTCACCCCGCAATATAAATTCTGCATGTCATTGTTAACAAAGGAAAACAACAATGGCAACGTTACAACCAGTCGCTTACAAGTATACAAGCACAAAAGAATATCATGACGCATTCCCCTGTGCATACAGACAATGGCGAGCTGATAGTCACTGTAATCTAATTCACGGTTACAGTTTTTCAATGAAGTTCTATTTCGGCACCAATGATTTAGACGTTCGTAATTGGGCAGCTGACTACGGCGGCTTAAAAGAACTCAAAAAAGTCTTAGAAGATCAATTCGATCACACATTGATCGTAGCGCAAGATGATCCAGAAATGGAAACATACAAGCTGTTACAAGAAAAGAAAATGGCTAAGATCGTAGTCCTACCAAAATTAGGATGCGAGGGTCTTAGCGAAATGCTTTACAANTATGTTAACGGCGTTTATATTCCGGAAATGTGGGGCGAGGGCGAAGCAAAGCGTTTNTGGTGCTATCGTGTAGAAGTGCGTGAAACTCAAAGCAATATGGCCTTTACTGAAGGCCATCGTGAATGGAATGAAGACTTATTTGCATAAACTTTGGCGTATTTGGGCTAAAGCGTTAGGTGAAAAATCAGGTAATTCGGACGAGGAATCGGACCGAATTGCTTGCATTAGGACGCTAATTGTGTTATCATATATACTTACAAACACTTTTATAATCGCAGGCGTCATAAGGCATTGGTAATGAAACGTATAGGCTTCGCATGTAAATGGATCGATCGTCCAGATCAAGTTAACGGCATTGATAAAAAAGATGATGCCAAACAATACAATACCGGCTCAACTACTGTAGCATGGCTCAAACGTCAAAGCCAGCAAGTAGCTGAAGAAAAGCTATGGGACCTAATGAAAGGTAACATTGAAGCTGTTCGAAAATTAGTAGGAAAGGTTGGGTCACTAGATGAATCTCTACGAATGGTCCGTATCAGCAGCGATATTCTTCCTGTTTATACCCAACGCGACTATAGCTATTTTTGGCGCTTACCAGACGTTCGTGCTTATGCGGAACAGCACTTTGCCCAGGTTGGCGCTTTGGCTCGCGCTCTTAACGTTCGTCTGTCATTTCATCCTGGTCAGTTTACTGTGCTGGCTAGTGAAAATCTAGGCATTGTAGAACGATCGATAGAAGAGTTCGAATATCATGCTGACATGGCTCGTATGCTGGGCTACGGTAAGACATTCCAGGACCTTAAAATTAATGTGCATATTTCTGGTAAACAAGGTCCAGAAGGTATCCGACGGGCGCACAAACTACTAAGTCCAGAAGCACGTAATTGCATTACAATTGAAAACGAAGAAAATTCATGGGGATTAAATGACTGCCTTACTATTAGCGATATCGTTCCTATTGTGCTCGATGTTCACCACCATTGGATTCGTGAAGGGGAGTATATCCTTCCGACAGACGATCGTGTTAAGCGTGTCGTGGATAGTTGGCGCGGTGTGCGCCCTACTATGCATTATTCAGTATCTAGGGAAGACTATCTCGTCAATCATAACGCTAGTGTAGCGCCTGCACACTCTCAACTGCTACTCGACGGTTACAAAAAGCAAAAGCTCAGAGCACACTCNGACTTTTACTGGAACACAGCAACAAATGAGTGGGCTTTGAGCTTTCTAAATACACACGATATTATGTGCGAAAGTAAGGGCAAGAATATTGCAAGTCTTGCCCTTTACAATCAAGCCAAAATAGCTAACCTTATTTAGGCGCTCTCGGGCTACGTGGTTTCTTAGCGGCCGGTGCTTTCTTAGCAGCCGGCTTTTTTGCGGCTGGCTTTTTAGCAGGTGCAGCTGGAACTTCAACTCGCCCGGCACCTTCAACTACTACAGTTGCTGGTGGTTCGCCTAATGCGACAACTACCGGTGCTTCTACTTTGTATTCAGCTACTGGTGCTGATGTCTCTACTGGAGCTGGTTTGCCGGTAAAGAATTCTTTAATTGCTTTGAACATTATAATGTCCTCCTTGGATTTTTATTTATAGTTGACTAATGTCTTTCAGGCTCGAAGCAGGCATATCCCATACATGCTTACGTTCTACACCTTTACGTTGGGCAAATCTCTTACTATCGCAATTACTACACACATGAAAGTAATTATTACTCAATCGTTTTGGNCTCATTGATCCCTTATCCCGTTTGAATATGCTGGCGCAACTGTCGCATCGAAACACTATAACAGTTTTCTGACGAGTATACGTATGCTGCTCACCTAATTTACTTGTTCTAGTAAATTCTGTCTGCTGATATTCGAGATTTAGGAACATAAATGTATTTACATTAAGGTTACAAAACCATATTGATAAATATCATATAACGTTATAATTCGGAGTTAACACATGGCACGTCAAGATATAGACATTGGTATACAAGGTAATGATGGAACAGGCGATAGTATTCGCGAATCGTTCCGTAAAGTTAATGAAAACTTTAATGAAATTTACGCTGTATTTGGCCAAGGCGGGGCTATTGGCCTCACAAACCTGTCAGATGCACAGGAATTAAGATATGTAAACGGTGATCCNGTTGCCGACTACGGCTCAAATCGTGTTATTATTTCTAAGTCAGACGGTAGCGGATTAGCTGCCAAGACATTATATGCNGGCGAAGGAATTGCAATTGATGCAAGCGATCCTGATAAAGTTACTATTACCAACAGCTTATCTACAACTGCTAGTGACCCTGCTCCGAGATTAGGCGGCCCGTTAAATGCCAACTTATTTCCAATTGGTAAGATTCCAGATCCGAGTGCGGATTTAGTAGCTGCATTTAACGCAGTTCACGGCCCACGCGGNGCAACTACAACACTTGACCAACTTGCAATTAGCAAAGGCTATGCTGATAGAAATTATGTTAAATCATCCGGTGGACAAGTAGGCGATGCCCTACGAGTTCGTGACGAACCGTTAACTCCACAGATTAGCGATATAGATTACGATCCGACACTTAGTAGCAACTATGTTTCATCTGAAGCTGTTCCACGTAAGAATGTAGTATTACGTGGCGGTGATACAATGACTGGGCCGTTATACCTTAACGATCACCCTGGAGCAATTGCAGGCGTTGGGACACCAAACGGTGCAGACGACTTACAAGCAGCTTCAAAATACTATGTGGATAACTCTACATACTCAAGTGCTATTAATTTATTTGTAACTACAAAAGGTGATGATACTCAAGCCCTTAGCCCACGTGGTAAAGAAGGTCGATTCTGGAACTACGCTTATAAATCAGTTGGTGCGGCTGCACTTGCTGCTGAGGGATTAATCAGTATTGCACAAACTGAACCAGGTCCTTACCGTCAACGTTTAGCCTACACACAAGGTCCTGATCAAACATTTTCAACAATTACTACCGTAACATTATCAGGTGGTAATAGCGCAGATAATGGATATGTAAACGCATTTGATTTGCTACGTGCTAACAAAGAATTTATCCAATACGAAGTTATTGCATATATTAACAACAAGTATGTCAACGTATTCACCTACGACAAAGCAAAATGTTCACGTGACGTAGGTTTGATGATTGATGCAGTCTGCTATGACTTAGTCTTAGATACAACATTTAACGCAGTCCTGTCAGGAACTCGATACTATGCCGGCGCAAGCTCTACCGTATTATCAGATCAACTAATTCAAACAGTTGACGCTATTAGATTTGTAAGAGATCAANTATTAAACTTCTCTTACAGCAATCCAACCTTAAGTTCATANATCGGTGAAGTGATTGATGCAATCTGCTACGACTTGGTATTGCTATCAAACTTTAGATCAACATTTGTTGGATTAAANTTTGCTTCTGCAAACACAGGTGTAGAACCAGAACAGCTAATTGGTATCTTAAATGATATGAAGGCATCTATNATTGAATTGGCTGCGGTGGTTGCTGTGCCTGCTGCTGTAAATTCTATCAGTGATAACATTGACTTAATTATTTCGATTGTGCAAGGTGCCAATATTGCAACACCGACACTACCTAGTTTACTTGGAACAACTAAGGGCGCCAGATCGGACGCTCGTGAACTTCTATTAAACAACGTTAGCTTTATCCAGGCAGAAGTTATTGCATTCTTACAAAATAACTATCCTGGATTGCAATATAGCAGCGATACTTGTAAACGTGATGTTAAGTATATGGTTTGGTCAGTTGTCTATGACATGTTGTATGGTAACGGAACAACTGGTGTTAACGTAGCTAGTGTGTATGCTGGACAACGTTACTGGGTTGGATTAACTAGACAAATTGCAGCACCTGAATTAACACCAACAATCGCATCNGTGGCCTACATCAATACTATGGTGCAGGCAATTTTACAAAACCAGTCACCTGAANTTGTTTATCAAACTACTGCAAAACAATATCGTAATCAAACTTATTCTAGAGTAACTGGTTCAGGATCGGACGCTGTTGCAACTAGAACTCGTGTTACTGAGTTGTTGGCAATTATAAGTGATCTAATTACAGCAAACGTTCCCCCAACTATTGTTGATATTGATGTATCAACTAACAGTGGGACATCTAGTTTCTTACGTGCTGCTAGATCTGCAATCCTTGGAAATAGTAACGCTAATAGAACAGCCTTAAGAAATGCTGCTATTACATACTTGAATACTAACTATCCAGTGATCACTGATAGCGCATCGCTAACAAAGATTAATAATAGTTTCCAGATCATTATTGACATGTTAGAAATTGGTCTAAGTGAAAGACCAACTATTGAATACACNAGTCCNGAAAGTTTAGATACTGGATATACCAGTGCCCGTGAGTTAATGCTTACTAATACTGATTTCATTCAAGCAGAAGTTATCGGTTGGATTAATACTAACTATAACGGNTTTAACTATAACCAAGACACTTGTAAGCGAGACTTGAAGTATATCATGGANGCGGTTGCTTATGATATTACTTACGGTGGAACTAGTGCAACTGCTTATGCTGCAGAACTTTATTATATTAACGGTGCGTCACAAGTTGCCGGACAGATTACACAAACAGTTGAAGCTATTAACTTTGCTCAAAGTTTAATTAGTCAGATTATTCAAAACGTTGAACTATTAACATCTTATCAAGATGTTCCGTTTGCTGTTGAACAATATCTTAACCCTAGTTTATCAGGTGGAGATGTTGCTATTGTTGCGATCAATGAATTGTTTACTATTGTTAAAGACTGCATTGGCAGTGATGCAATTGTTCCAACAGTAATATTGCCTGACTTAACAACAGGTGACTACTCTGCTACTAGACTTGAAATTAGAGCAACTATATTAGGGCAGAAGGATATTGTTAGAAACGATACTATCAATTACTTAGATACAACCTATGCAGGTGGTTTCAACTACGACGAAGCAATTTGCTTCCGTGACGTTGGATATATTATCGAAGCTATGGCGATTGACTTAGTAACAGACGGCACTTATCAAAGTATTAGTGCAGGTAAGAGTTATTATAGAAATACATCAGCTAAGTCAATTGCTATTGGAACACAATATAGTGAAACAGTAGACGGCATTTTATATGCTAAAACACTTGCAACACAAGTATTGAATCAAACAACTGCTACACGTTATCAATCATTATTCACACAAACACTAACTATTTCTGGTCCATTGCCTAGTGCATCATATGGTATGGTTGGCGACCGTGGTGCGCCAAGTGAAGGTGCTATTACTGATTTCACTAACAACATGAACACGTTGATTAGTATTATCACAAGTGGATTTGGTGCAGCGCCGACTTCAACATTTGGAACTGGTTTATGGACTATTAAGTTTACTAACGGTGGTTCAGGATTTGTTGATCAAGGTAATCCTAGTAACAACGACATCTTGCCTGCTAAGGTATTAGTTGGTGTTGCTAGTTCTGCTTACTCTAATATTGTAACATATGCTCCAGGTTCTTTAACTCCCGGTAATAGCGCAGTTGATACAATCACTGCACGTATGACTAAGCCAGCTTACTACCAAGTAGGTGAAATGATAGAATTTGGCGAGAGTGTTAAAGATTTACAAATTGTTATTTTCATAGAAGCAGGTATCTACTACGAAGATTATCCTATTAAGCTACCGGCTAACGTGTCAGTTAAAGGCGATGAATTCCGTAGAACAATTATTCGTCCTAAGGATCGTATTAGTCAATCGCCGTGGCGCAAGGTCTTATTCTATCGTGATGCTATTATTGATGCGATGGAATTAGGTCCTATTGATCTATCTACAGATTATGCATCTGATACTACTGTAAGTATTAGCGCAATCTCAGGCACTATTGTTGCCACAATAGGATCTGGTCAAGTTCCAGCTAACTGGATTGGCAAAGTTCTTGTTATTCCGGGTAGTGGTCCAAAGCCTGGTAAGGCAGTTGTTGACAGCGTGTCTGGCAACTTCATGAACTGTAGTGTAGTATATCCGTTTGATGTCTCGGGGCTAAAAGCATCCGGTGATTGGAATTTATATGGCACTACTAATTACGGTCGTCACTACCTAGTAGATCCATTGGATATTAATTCAACTCCTAAAAATAATAAGGAAATGGATATATTCTTATGTAACGATGCTGTTCGTGTTAGTAACNTGTCGTTCCAAGGACACGGCGGATTCGTTATGGTTCTTGACCCAGAAGGTCAAATTTTAACCAANTCACCATACGGACAAGTTTGTTCATCATTCTCACAGTCAATNAACCGCAAGCGTTTTGCTGGCGGACAATACATTGACGGTTTTGCAGGTCGACTACGCGGAACAATTACTGCGGTTGCAGACAGCGGAAGAACACTAACAGTTACCGGTAGTGTTAACTCAGGTCTTGATGTTCGTGCTCCACAACCACCATGTGCATTCTACGTATCGGGAACACGTTTTCAAATTAACGATATTGTTAGCTACGATGCAAATACTCGCACAGTAGTATTGACAATGGATACTGCTACTCCTTGGAACGGTGGCTTTGTATTCAACGAATCAAAGTGTAGCAGAGACGTTGGTTTAATTATTCAAGCAGTTGGATATGATCTAGTTACTGGATCAAACTTCCAATCTATTAATGCAGGTCGTTCATACTTACGTTCATACTCNAGTTTAGTTCGTGGTAATGTTCAATTAGATAAAACTGTCCAAGCNATCAATGAAGCTAAGAATGAAGTAATAGCACTTGTTCCGGGCAACATTGCTGCTCAATCAGCAATTGAAGATAGAATGAGCATTATTGCTGACATACTTGCTAACGGTGCAGAATCTATTCCTACAGCAACTTATCCAGCAATGACTTGGAATACCAGCGCAGAGACAAATGCACGTGATATTTTAATTGCTAACCGTGCATACATACAAAAAGAAATTGTATCTTGGATTGGTGCCAATTATAACGTTGCNCAGATTCCTAACTACTCAGTAGGAACCTGTTCACGTGACGTGGGATATGTCGTTGACGCTATCATCTATGACATAATGTATGGTGGAAACTCTATGAGTCAAGATGCAGGTCTTGCTTATTTTAGAGGAACTACGTCATANATTCCCGGNGAAGAGACAGTTACCATTGCTGCATACAACCGAATGAAATCTGTTATGCAAGACGTTGTTCAAAATATTAACGTTATAGAGTCTGCAGGTAATACACTTATTCAGAACGTTAGTTTGCCAGCAAGCAACTCAACAGTTGCTACTTCTGTNGGCGCTTTGATTGATGTGTTAAACGATATCCTTGCAGGCGGAACAACTTCTACGCCATATGCGTTCCCAAGTAACTTCACTGGAGTTAGCTCTAATCTAATAACTGCCAAAGACACTACCTATGCTGCAAGACTAAGTGTTGCAGATGCTATTATTGTTTACCTAAGAGAAGGCGTTGGCACAGTCATTAACATTGAGATGGGCGGTAACAAGTCCATGTTAGCAAACGACTTTGCTATGATTAACGACTTGGGCTATGCAATTGTTGCAAACAACGGCGGTGTAACAGAGCAAGTTTCAACATTCTCATACTACTGTCATACCCACTATTGGGCAAGTAACGGCGGACAGATTCGTTCTGTTGCAGGCTCTAACTCACACGGAACATACGGTCTACGTGCTACAGGGTATGACGTAACTGAATTACCAGACGAAGTTAACTTGGCTAATAATATGATTCAAGTTGCTCGTGTTTATAAAGACGGTGTCTTTGCAAACGAGATGACTCCGACTATTGCTAAACAGTCATTGGCAATATTCATTACAGACTATGACTACGGCCCACAGAATATTTCAGAACTTGAAATTGATCATACCTTAGCTGGAAGTGGTATTACACGGTATGAAGTTACTTCAGTTGAGCGCACTTCAGTAACAATTAACGGTAAGAACATTCTTAAGTTAAACTTGTCAACAGCCGGTAACAACGGAACATCATCAGTCGGTCTTGTAACAGCATTGTATAACGGCCAGTTGGTAACAGTTCGAACACTACAGAATAACAAATACTTAGGTATTGCCAACGTTAATCCAACTCGTCCGTCAACTGCCTTACAGTATACAGACGACTTAGCAAGTATCTATCGTGTTATTACATATAACTTAACAGAAGGCACTGGTGAATTATTGCCGGCCAACCAAGCTGTTCTTTCTACAGACACATCATTCTCTTACTATAAGATTGTTGTTGATCCTGCTAAGGCTTCCACTGTTGACTGGCAAGAGCCAGCTAAGACTATGGGTGCTAACGTAGGTGATACACGCCTTGCAATTTTAGCAATCGCTCGTCAGACTACGATTGATCAAATTAATAAAGGAATCTTTATTACTGGTTGGAATGGACGTATTCATCAAGTTAACACTTATACTCCAACACCTGACACTGTTATCACAGAATACAACCCAACAGGTAGTTCTGGAACAACATTAAAAGTCACCAGCACCGAAGGCATGCATATCGGAATGGAGATTAGCGGTAATGGATTTATTAGTGGACAGACTGTTACAAATATCGATTCTCCAACTCAAGTTACAACTAGCGATGTTCCTGATGGCACACCGTCAGGAAACTTAAACTTTGTAAGTTTACGTCCTCCATACTTGTCTATTGAAGACACACCAATATATAATATTGGCGGTGTTGGGACAATTACTCCTGCAATGACATTTAATTCAATTGTAGGAACTGAGTTAGAAACACGCTATATTACATTTGATACACCGTGGCAGTTGGCTCCGCAGACAGTTGACAGCTTTGTAAACGTTACTGGTAGTTTGAACAGCTTATATAATGGTCCTCGTCAAATTACTAGCACCGTATCTAAGACATTAGTTACAGTAACTAGCACCGCATCGCTTGATGTTGGTATGGTTGTAACTGGTGGAACAATTACTGGTAACGTTAACTTAACTAAGATTGTTAGTTTAACACAGTTCGAAGTAAGCCCGGCAATCTACTTACCGGCTTTTGCTGCTAGCATGACTGGCAGCAGCATTACTGGTTCAGTATTAACTGTTGGAACATTAGCTTCGGGCGAAATTAAAGTAGGAATGACATTGTCGGGTGCAGGTGTATTGTCAGGAACATTTATTACTGGAAACTTAACAGGTAGTGGTTCTGGTAGCACATGGTCAATTAATAAGACATACGAAACTCCAACTAGCACTATTACTATTACCGGTGCTACTGCTATCACAGCAACAAAAGTTGCTACACTTGGTAGTGTGACTGTCGTTAACGGCGGTAGTGGATATGTAACTCCTCCAGTAATTACTATTACAGGCGGTGGTGCAACTATTGATGCTATTGTAACTTGCACGGTAGTAGCTGGTGCAATTGATACAATTACAGTTGTTAACCCAGGTTATAACTATACTAGCTTACCTGACTTAGAAATTGAAGTTGCAGGTGATAACAACGCAATTCTAGTTCCAGTATTAACTGCGGCTTCAAGCACAGAAGTTGCAACTAGTGCAGGTGTTAATACTTCACAGATAACACTGGCATACAAGACAGATCCTAATACCAGCGGAACTATCAGCGCAACTGATGATGTAAGTGATAAGATTACACTAAACACAGTTGACAACTTATTTGTTGGCAACACTATCGTGTTTAGCGGATCTGCGTTCGGCGGCATTGTTGCCGGAACTACCTACTACATTAAGACTGTTGACACCGGTGCTAAACAAATTACAGTTAGTTTAACCAAAGTTGGAAGTGTAGTTGGAGCTACTGAAAACTTATCAACAGCAACTGGCGCAATGACATTCTTAGCTAACAGCTTTAGCTTTGGAACTGACATTGAAGTTACTGGATTTACCAGCAAGGCAGTTATTAACACTGGCCCAACATACTCTGTTGTATTAGGATTTGGGGCAACTACTGCCCCAACAATTGGCAAATACTATCATGTTACCGGGAATACAAATCCAATTTACAACGGATTCTTCCTTTGCACAGATAGTAGCACAACAAGCATTACGCTAACATATCCTCAAGATCCAGGAACCTGGTCAACTGTTACAACAACCTATGTAACTAAAGAAATTACTATTGGAACTAACGTTGCCAGCGGTATTGCTAAACCATTTAGTTTAGTTGACGCTACAACAATTAGATTAGGTTACTCCGCCGGAACAAAGGGACAAGTTACAACACGTATTTCTACTTGCCGTGCTACAGGACATGACTTCTTAGATATTGGAACTGGTGGCTACTCAACTACTAACTATCCATATCAAATTTATGGTAACCCTGCAATTACACGTAAGCCAGAAAACGAAACTTACGAAGAAGGTGTGGGTCGTGTATTCTATGTAACAACTGACCAAAACGGTATCTTCCGTGTAGGTCGATTCTTTACAGTTGACCAAGGAACTGGAACTGTTACATTCTCAGCGTCAATTGCGTTGAGTAACTTAGACGGTCTAGGATTTAAGCGTGGTGTTGTTATCAGTGAGTTCTCAACAGATTCAACGTTTACTAACAATGCACCGGATGCTGTTCCGGTTCAATCTGCAACACGCGGATACATTGACAAGCGTTTAGGATTAGACCACGGTGGCGGACCAATTGCTGCAAGTAACTTAGTCGGCCCTGGCTATCTAGCATTAAACGGTTCGTTAGCCATGAAGGGCAACATGAACCTTAACAGCTTTAAGATTATCAACCTGGCTCCTCCAGTTGATACCACTGATGCTGTTACCAAGTTGTATGTTGACAACTTAGTTGCCCAGCACGATTCATTAGCTGAAATGTTAGATGTTGGAGTGTTTACTCCTGTTAACGGTGACTTGGCTGCATTCGTTGGCGGCAGCGGTGCAATGATTAGTGCAACAACTAGTGGAGATTTATCTTCAACAGTTACAATGGCTACTCCGACTACCCTGGCTGTTCCTATCACTAGCTTGTTAGCTGTTGATGTATCAACAATCACTGTTGTTAATGCTAGTGGATTTCCAATTGGACCTGGCTACATTAAAGTAGGCAATGAAATTTTTGCTTACTCTACTGTTAACTACGGTGCTAATAGATTTGATGCTGTTACAAGATTATCAACATTCATCAACGGACAATTTGGTAGCTCAACTGGTAACGCCGCAGCACTGCATTCAATAGGTGCTGCTGTTATTAGTTTAGATAGCGCACAGGTTAATTTCCAGATTAATCCTAACGTTATTGTTAACGCAGACGTTAACTCTGCTGCTGGTATTTTACAAAGCAAGTTAGCAATGAATGCCGCAACGACTCGTGCTAACGCTTCTGGTATTACACAAGCAGATTTAGGGCTGGCAAGTTTTGACACTGCTAACTTTGAAATAACAGGCGGATGGGTTGGCATTAAGTCAGGGGGTGTTGCACTAAGTGAAATTCAGAACATTGGTAACGGAAGTATCCTTGCTAACTTTACAGGTGGCTCAACATACCCACGTGAAGTTACAGGTAGTGCAGTTTTAGATAACGGCTTTAACTTAAAGTTTACAACTAACAGTGGTGCAGTAACATACGGCGGCACTAACGGTAGTGCTACAATTACTGAAGTTGCAATAGATGGATCTCCTAACGCAATTGCCAAATACGGCACAGCTGGTGAATTAGATACTAAGCAGCTTAAGGTTGACGGATTTAAAACACTAGATACTGCATCTAATCTTCTTGAATTCTTTGCACCTGCAGGTTACAAGTTCTTAACTGCTAGCGGTTCTGGAATTGGCAACGCAGTAACAAGTGCATTAGGCACTTGGGACTTCAC
>JGI24768J34885_10000182_pt1 | contig 17794 bp, 23 predicted proteins | sample LakOntMetagenome_FD_34885 | JGI IMG/M metagenome (IMG submission 34885) | reverse complement strand
CGATGGCGCGATCAGTGAGTTCATTGGCACTCATCTCTGGCTGCAAATCATAGGTTGCCACTTTGGGAGAACTCGCCATCAATCGGTCCTCACCCTCAAAGGTCACCTCTCTACCACCCGAAAAGAAAAACGTAACATGCGGATATTTTTCCGTTTCCGCAGCCCTCAACTGCGTTTTGCCCGCCATCGAAATCACCTCGCCCAAAGTCTGCTGCAAATTGTCGTTCTCAAACAACACACCCGCAATCTTATATTTCGCATCGTACTGGGTAAGTGTGTAATAACTCAACTTCAATTTTTTCATGCCTTGCGACGAAAAATCCTCTTGGGTTAAGGCGCGAGAAATCTGCCTGCCGCGATCCGTCCTGAAATTGGCATTCAAAACCACATCGCCCTCGGCCACCAAACCCTCATCACCTTGCAAGCAGCGAAGCGCCACCATAAACTCATCCGTTACCCCGGCTTCATATTCTTTTTCTATCGCAGCGATGGGGTCAAGAACTTGCTTTCCTGTGCCCAACACCAACAAATCGTAGCAAACTTTTACCCGTTCCCAGCGCTCATCACGGTCCATGGCAAAATAACGACCTACAATTGTACTCAACTTGGCAGCAGTTCCATCAATGGCCAACAACAAATCCTTCACATAGCCTATCCCCGATTTGGGGTCTGTATCCCTGCCATCCAAAAACGCATGGACGTATACTTTTTTCAATCCGTAATCCGTTGCGATTTTACACAACTTTTTGATGTGTTCGATGTGTGCATGCACCCCGCCATCGCTCAGCAAACCCATGATGTGAAACGGTTTATCGTTTTGCTTGGCCTGTTCCATTGCCGACAACAAAACCGCATTCTCCGCCACCGCACCATCCTCAAAAGCTTTGTTAATTTTGGCCAACATCTGCCACACGATTCTGCCCGCGCCTATGTTCATGTGCCCCACCTCAGAATTGCCCATTTGTCCGGCCGGCAAACCCACATTTTCACCATCGGTGCGAAGGGTTGCATGAGGATAACGCGCAAACAACGAATCCGTAAAAGGCGTAATCGCCTGATTGATTGCGTCTGAGTGAGATCCATTGCCCAATCCCCAACCGTCCAAAATCACCAATGCCACTTTTTTAACCATAGCACAAAGGTACAACACCCTATAATTGTATGAAGTAAATTCACGATATTTGTGGGATGAAAATCCACTTTTCCGCATCCCTATGGTCAAAACAGGTGTGGCTGTGCCTATTCCTCCTAGCAGGATTGGCTCCGCAAGCCTCGGCCCAAGTGGTGTACGATGTGGAAACGCCGGTTGAATCGCTCGAAAAGAATCGCATCGAAAAGAGCAAATCAGCCGATAAAAAAATCATGGGATATCGCATTTTCGTGGGCTTTTCTGCCAAACGAGTGGATGCCACAGAAATCCTCAACAAAGCCGAAGAGAGATTCTCTGAAACACACGGCGCCATACTCATATACGACGAGCCCAATTTCAAAGTATACGTTGGCACTTTTGCCACCGCCGCAGAAGCAGATGCCGCCCTGGCCGATGTGAAAAAAGAATTCCCAAACGCCCGCAAGCTGCGCATGCAAATCCCAAACCCTGCCTACAAAGACAGCCCGTCTAACTGATTCATCGCCATGCCTGCTTCCATCAAAAAAGACCCCCAAGTTGAAAAAACCAAACAACAGGTTAGGGAGCTTTTTACAACCTATTTGGAACAGAATCAACAGCGAAAAACCCCCGAGAGATATGCCATTTTGGACGAAATCTATTCCTCCAAAGCCCATTTTGATGTAGATGAACTTTTCGTCAAAATGAAATCCAGGAACTACCACGTGAGCCGAGCAACCGTATACAACACCCTCGATTTATTGGTAGAATCTGGCCTGGTAAAACGCCACCAATTTGGTCAAAACACCTCTCATTACGAACAAGCTTTTGGATACAAACAACACGACCACCTGATTTGCAATCATTGCAAAAAAGTATTTGAGTTTTGTGATCCGCGCGTACAACAAATCACTAGCACCATGGGCCAACTGCTGAAATTCGAAGTCAGCAGCCATTCCCTCCACCTGTATGGCAACCCCTCCACCAACGATTTGGGAGAATGCATACAATGTGGCAAAGACACCAATAAATAAACTTTCTAAAACGATACAAATTCATTTCAATGGTTGATGTAATATTAGGGCTCCAATGGGGCGACGAAGGAAAAGGTAAAATTGCGGATTATCTCACCCCCAAATACAACGTGGTGGCTCGATTTCAAGGAGGACCAAACGCCGGTCACTCCCTGGATTTCGAAGGAAAAAAATTCGTACTAAACACCATCCCTTCTGGCATTTTTCGCAAAGAAACCATCAACCTCATTGGCAATGGCGTTGTGATCGATCCCGTTCGCTTGCGTGAAGAAATTGAACGCATCGTCAATGAATGCCCCGACTACAAAGACCGATTGCTCATTTCCCAGAAAGCACACCTCATTTTACCAACCCATAGAATCCTTGACGCCGCCTCGGAAGCAGCCAAAGGAGACGCCAAAATTGGCAGTACCCTGCGTGGCATCGGCCCAACTTACAAAGACAAAATTGGCCGCTCTGGCCTGCGTGTGGGCGACATTCTAGAAAGTGATTTCCAAGAAAAATATCGCGCTGCCGTTCAAGAGCACCTCAACATCATTCAATTCCTGGGATTCACAGATTTCAACCTCGCCGATGAAGAAACCAAATTCTTTAGCGCCATTGAATTCCTCAAAGGTCACCAACTCATCAATAGCGAATACTTCATCCATGATTGCATCAACAAAGGACAAAAAATCCTCGCCGAAGGCGCTCAAGGCAGTTTGCTCGATGTTGAATTTGGCACCTATCCATTCGTAACCAGCTCCAACACATTGGCAGGTGGCGTATGCACAGGCTTGGGCGTTGCCCCTAAACACGTTGGAAAAGTATATGGCATTTTCAAAGCCTATAGCACCCGCGTAGGATCTGGCCCCTTCCCCACTGAACTGAACGATGAAACGGGCGAATACCTCAGAATCAAAGGACATGAATTTGGCGCAACTACCGGACGTAAACGCAGAACAGGCTGGATCGATTTGGTAGCCCTCAAATACACCTGCATGCTCAATGGCGTAGATGAACTCATCATGATGAAAAGCGACGTCCTCAATGGCATGGATCAGATTGCCGCTTGTACAGCCTACTCCATTCACGGTGAACGCAGCGAACAAGTCCCTAGCAACCTTTGCAACAGCAGCATCGAACCCATCCTAGAATGGTTCCCTGGTTGGGGCGAAGACCTTTCACACACGCAAGGTTTCGAAGCGATGGATGAACGATTCAGAAACTATGTTCACTTCGTAGAAAATTACCTCGGCACAAAAATCCGTGTGATTTCGCTGGGACCTGAGCGCGAAAGCACCCTCGTGAAAGATTAACAACCCTTTAACACGTTGCCATCGCCCTATGAAAATCATCTGTATTGGTAGAAACTATACCGAGCACATCAAAGAGCTGAACAACGAAATCCCCGAAGAGCCGGTCATCTTTATCAAACCAGATACAGCCCTGCTCCGAAACAATAACCCTTTCTTTATTCCAGATTTCTCTTCCGATGTGCATCACGAAGTAGAATTGGTGGTGAAAATCAAAAAGCCGGGCCGACATATCCCAGTGCCTTTTGCAAAGGATTATTACGATGAAGTGGCATTGGGCATAGATTTTACTGCAAGAGATGTTCAGAACCGCCTCAAAGCCAAAGGCCTGCCTTGGGAAAAAGCCAAGGGATTTGACCATTCCGCCGCAATCAGCCACTTCATCCCTTTGGCTGAATTACACAACTCAAACAACCAAGGCATCCACAACTGCAACTTTTCCCTGCAGAAAAATGGCGTTGAAGTGCAACAAGGAAATACCCAAATGATGATTCACAATGTGGATGAGATCATCGCCCACGTTTCACAATATTTCAGCCTCCGCATTGGTGATTACATCTTCACCGGTACCCCAGCTGGCGTTGGTCCCGTGGCACCCGGCGATGAACTGTGTGGAATTCTCGCCAACAAAGAGATGTTCCGTTTTCACGTTCGATAAAAACCCGTCGGCACATTCACTTGCTGCACTCAGGAAACACACAATAAAAAAGGAGGGCGACCCATTGGGCCGCCCTCCTTTTTTATTATTCAATGTTTGAATTACTTCAATACAACTTTTTGTGTGGTTGTACGTCCAGTGTTGTCAGTGATATTCACAAAGAACACACCCATCAAACCGTTAACATTCACAGTTTCAACGCTGCTGTTGGTGCTCAAATTGCGCACTACACGACCGTCGATGCTACGAACTACGATGTTCTTGATGTTAGATCCAGCCAATGTTACTACGAATTGGCCTTCCGCTGGGTTTGGAGCGATGCTCACTTCAGCGTTCTCAATGATGTTCTTGTTTGATACTGTTGCGCAAGAATTCCACTTGTAGGTTGGCAACACAACGTCTGCAGTAGCAGTAGCGATATCAAACACGCGATCCACCTTGTTGTAACCGTTCAAAGAACCACAAGCGATGTTCAAGTTCTTTTCGCTGAAGTCGTCGTTTTCAGACAAACCATTGGCAAAACGGAACTGATATTTCTGAGCCCAAATTTTAAGGGTGGTAGAATAAATACCATTGCCCATATCTTTCAATTTGATTTTGTTAAACTTCCACTCAACTTGAGCAGTGTCCATGTAAGGTTGGAAGTTACCAGCCAACCAAACGCCATCAGCAGAAACGATGGTGTCAGACATGTCTACAGAGAAAGTCACGTTCAACAAAGAACCCAATTTAGGGATGGTGTATACTGTATCACCAATGATAGAACCATCGGTGTAGTTCAACTTGAAAGTACGGTTAGGGCCTTTGATGATCCAGGTACCCGCAGCACCTGCAGTTGCACCCCACTCGTAAGAACCTGTCAATACTTGAGGATAAGTAGCAGACCAGATACCATCGTTGGCAGTTTTGTCGCCACGCAATCCGCTATCATTCGCTGCGAAATCAGACCAACCAGACAAATTGCCTTTGAACTTAACATTGGTCAATTTGAAGCTGTTTTGGTAGTTACCATCCACAACGTGGAAAGTTACATCGCGCTTGTACTTAGGAATCAAAGCACAAGTGTCTTGTTGGTTGAAACAAACGTGCTTGGTAATTACACCAGCGCCAGCCACTTTCAAATCACGGTCGTTGGCAGATTCCCATCCGCTCTTACCGTTAACAAATTTGAATTTGTAGTCGCCATCAGGCAAAAATGCCACCAAATAGTGCATATCACCTACAGCTTTACACTTAGCGAGGTCATCACCTGGCGTCCAATCAGCAGACATACCGGCTTTGGTTTGATAGTTACCCGCTACGCGAACACCATCGGCGTTTACATCTTCGTTCTTCATATCCACTTGAAAAACTACACGTTGTGTACCAGTTGGAGGAGCAGAACAATCAGCAGATGCATCGTTGAAACAATACACATCCAACACTTGGTCAGATGTACCTGTTGTCAATTTACGATCAAAAGACTCATCGGGCATACCCCATGCGTTACCATTGATGTACTTGTAAGAGTAGCTAGTGCTAGCCTTCAATGTCAATTGAATTGAATACACGTAACCACTTCCTGTAGCGGTAAGCTCGTTACCAGATGCACCAGGCGACCAGTTGCTACCAATTCCAGCATCAGACTGCAAATCACCGGCAATGCGAATGCCCTTCGGACCTACAGCCACATTCTGCATGTTCACCTTAAAGGTAACCTTTACAGTTTGCGCAAAAGCCGCGGTAGAAAGCGCAGCCAAGGCAATGAGAGAGTAAATTTTCTTCATGTTTATATTAATTTAATATTTCTGCGGTAAAGATAATTAAAAAAGTGTCAAACTGACAATAACCTTTTTCCAAAAAAATTGCACTTTCTTTGTAGATGGATAATCCATACATGAAAAATTACATTCTACGCGTCTTAATTCTATTGGCAATTTTGGCCAATTCACTATCTGCAAGCATACTACCACCCAAAAAGAATGTATATCATGTAGCCCCACCTTCGTGGTTCATTGGCTTCCAAAACCCCCAACTCGAGATCATCCTGCACGCCGAAAACATCAATCTCTACAACATCGTTTTAAACCCTTACGATGGCGTAACGCTCGATACAATTTTGCAAAGTGCGAACCGACATGTGTGCTACCTCAAGGTAAACATCAGCCCAAAAACGTTGCCCGGTCAATTGGAATTCACCATCACCCCAAAAGAAAAACGCAGCAAAGCCCAATCGCCATTTACACTCAAATACGAACTCAAAAACAAGCGAAGCAAAGAACTTCAAGCGCCCGGACTCACACCCAACGATGTTACCTACCTCATTTTCCCCGATCGTTTTTCAAATGGCGAGTCCGACAACGACAATGCCGATATGCAATACAGAGTAAAAGTAGATCGCGGCGGATTGAAATCCAGGCATGGCGGCGATTTGGCGGGCGTGAAAAGCAAACTCGACTATCTCAAAGAATTGGGAATCAGCGCATTGTGGCTCAACCCCGTTCAAACCAACGACCAACCCGAAGAAAGTTTCCATGGCTATGCGATCACCGACAATTACGAAATCGATCCGCGGTTTGGCAGCAACAAAGAATATGTAGACTTGGTCTCCGAAATGCGCAAGCGCAACATGAAAATGATCATGGACATCATACCCAACCATGTGGGCGATAAACACTGGATGAACCAATACTACGATACCGGCTGGTTCAACTACAAAGACACCTACGTACAAACCAATTTCCGCGCACCCACGGCGGCAGACCCATACGGCGCCCCCTCAGAGAAAAACCTCAATACCGATGGCTGGTTTGTGGCCACGATGCCCGATTACAACCAAAAAAACCCACACATCGCCTCGTATCTCGACCAATTGTATTTGTGGTGGATCGAATACGCCAATCTATCTGGATATCGCATAGATACCTACCCTTACCCCGACCAGGCCTACATGAACCACCTCATGGAATTGCTGCTTGGCGAATACCCCCAACTCACCATTTACGGCGAAGCATGGGTGCAGCACACCACCACCCAAGCCACATTCGTAAAGAACAACATCAAAGGATTTGAAGCCAACCGATTGCCTGGCGTTACCGACTTTTCGATGTGCTGGGCCTTCCAAGATGCCTGCTCAAAACCTTTCGGATGGACCGATGGCCTCAACCGCGTGTACATCACCCAAAGCGAAGACTTTTTNTACCAAGACCCATCGAAGAATTGCACTTTNCTCGACAATCACGANATTTCTCGATTCTATTCGATGGCGAACGAAGACATCGATGCTTGGAAGCGCGGTGTTACCTTGTTGCTTACCACGCGCGGATTGCCTTGCATTTATTACGGCACAGAAATTCTNATGACCGGAAAAACCGACAAATCCGATGCCTACGTACGATTCGATTTTCCGGGTGGATGGAATGGCGATCCGGTGAACAAGTTCACACCGAAAGGACGCACATCCAAGGAAAACGACGCCTGGAAGTGGATGCAGACATTNAACAAAGCCAGAACATCCATGCCCGCACTTGGCATTGGCAAAACCATGCAGTACAGCGGCATCAACGGCATTTACGTTTACTTCCGATATACCGACAACCAAAAAGTGATGGTGGTTTTGAGTCAGAGCGATGTGGCACAAGACATCTCCATGGCGCGTTTTGCAGAAATAACAAAAGGTTATGGCAAGATGAAAAATATCCAAACGGGTGAAATCACCAACGTAGGTTCGTCGTTGAAGGTAGCCGCAAAGGGCAGCTATGTGTTTGAAATGATCAAGTAAGCGAGGAACGCTGGCGTTTTTAGGCCTTTTCCGTCATCAACAGGCGGAACTGCGCCAATCGTGCATCTACATCTTCCGAGGTGATCGAAGCCAATTTGGTGGTACCAAACTGTTCAACGCAATAACTTGCCAAAGCACTACCATAGACGATGCCGGTTTTCATGGCCTCAAAATCCGTACTTCCTGTGCTTGCAAGGTATCCAATGAATCCACCGGCAAAAGTATCTCCGGCTCCGGTTGGATCAAACACATCCTCCAATGGCAATGCTGGACAGAAGAATGTTTGTCCTTCCGAACCAAACAGCAACGCACCGTGTTCGCCTTTTTTGATAATGAGTGTTTGCGGACCCATGGCACGAATCACACGGGCGGCTTTCACCAAACTATATTCACCTGAAAGTTGACGGGCTTCTTCGTCGTTGATGGTTAGCACATCTACGCGTTTCAAAACGGCTTTAAGATCGTCTAGGGCGATATCCATCCAAAAATTCATGGTATCCATCACCACCAGCTTGGGTTTGCGGGTGAGGCGATCGAGGGTGGTAAGTTGAACTTGCGGACTCAAGTTGCCAAGCATCACATAATCGGGTTGCTGCCATGCTTCTGGAACAATGGGGTCAAAATCACCCAAAACATTGAGTTCTGTAACCAGTGTATCACGCGAATTCATGTCCATATGATACTTCCCATGCCAGAAAAACGACTTTTCACCGGCTTTAATTTGCAATCCAGTGGTATCGGTTCCACGTGCTTTCAACAGGGACACAAAGTCAAAATCGAAGTCTTCACCCACCACGGCCACCAAACCCACTTGCTTGTGTAACAAAGTGGTTGCCAATGAGATGTACGAGGCGGCACCGCCTACGATTTTACCGGTACTACCGAAGGGGGTGTCGATTGCGTCAAACGCTACGGATCCAATTACAAGGAGGCTCATAAAAATATTTTAAAAAATTTCTGCAAAGGTATTGAATTGAAAGTGGTTTCATACTATTTTTGCATTCCGATTGAGACAAGGCGATGCATGCAAATGACAACCTTGTTAAGATATAAACTCCTTGATAGCTCAGCTGGTTAGAGCAATTGACTGTTAATCAATAGGTCGCTGGTTCGAGTCCAGCTCAGGGAGCAGGTAAAAAGATAAAAGGGTTATACTTTGATAGTATGACCCTTTTTCATTTTACCCCTAACACCTGTCATTTACTACATCATCCTTAAATTGAAGCAACTGTTTCTTCATTTCTTTTATCTCCTTCATCTTTTGTTCTAAAGAAATCAATTTGTCATCAAGAATTTCAAGTTTTTGATTCTTTGAATATTTCTCATTGTACCAGGCGTCAATGATTTGACCAATTTCTTTGATAGTAAAACCAACCGACTTCGCATCACTTATGAATTCAAGCTTTTCAATCGTTACATCATCGTAATGAAGGTAATTATTGGATTTAACTGATTCATCTTGCTTGCCCTCTATCAACCCTGACTTCTCATAGAAGCGTATGGTATGAGCGGAAACACCTGTTTTTTTGGATAATTCATTTATTAACATTCGACAAATGTACGGTGTTGAAAAATAAATATCAACCTTAGACTATACTCTAAGGTTGTTGGTTCGAAATTAAGCTAATATGTTTGCAGTCTAACAATTATACATACAATGAAAAAAACAATCTTAATTACAGGCGCAAGCAGTGGTATAGGGAGAGAAACAGCCAAATTCTTTCAAAAAAAAGGATGGAATGTTGTAGCTACAATGAGAAATCCTGAAACAGAAACCGAATTAACCGGCTTGAAAAATGTTTTTGTAACGAAACTTGATGTATTGGACTTAGATTCAATAAATCAAGCAATAACCTATGGTATTGAAAAATTCGAAAGAATTGATGTCCTCCTAAACAATGCGGGCTACGGGGCATACGGACCATTAGAATCATTCCCACGAGAAAAGATATTGCGTCAATTCAATACCAATGTCATTGGACTTTTAGATGTTACAAGAGCTATACTTCCACATTTTAGAGAAAATAAAAATGGAATAATAATGAATGTTTCATCAATGGGTGGTAAAATGACTTTCCCATTAGGTTCGCTATACCATGGTACCAAATTCGCAGTTGAGGGCATCTCAGAATCTCTAAGATATGAGGTAGAACAATTTGGAGGCTCCGTTAAAATAATTGAACCTGGTTCAATTGCTACAGATTTTGCAGGTCGTTCTTTTGATTTTAACAATGATGAAAAATTGACTGCCTACCAAAATATAGTAACGAAAATTATGACAGCATTCCCAGAAATGCTTAAAAATTCATCGTCAACAAATGTAGTAACTAAGGTCATTTTTGAAGCTGCAACGGATGGAACTAAAAGGCTCAGATACATGGCAGGCAAAGACGCTAAACTCCTCAATCTATTAAATAAGATTTTCGGATATGGATTTATTTATAGAATGAATAAAAAGTTTTTCAAATTATAAGAGATGAATCCAATTGTAAAATATTTTACAGGAGAAAGACTTGAGAGTTTCTTGTTTTTAGGTTTAGGGCTTTTAGGTTTAGCATTAGCAGTAATATGCCTTTCTGTTGCTAAAACATCTTTTATGAAAGGAATAGCAATTCCCTTTCTTTTGGTTTCTACTTTAGAAATCATAGTTGGCCTAACGTTAATTTATCGAAGTCCAAAAGATATTATAAGGGTGGAAACCTACCTGTCGGAAAAAACTGAAATGATTCAAACAGAAGAAATTCCAAGAATGGAAAAAGTCATGCGAAATTTTATACTTTTTAGATACACTGAAATCACTTTAATATTTTTAGGTGTTATTCTCATGTACGGAGCTAGGCAAAATTCCCTGTGGAATGGAATTGGAGTGGGTTTGTTTATTCAATCAAGTACTGTCTTACTCTTAGATTTCTTTGCAGAACGACGAGGAGAGGTTTATCTTGAATACTTGAAGTCTATGATTGACAATTGAAAAATCACAGTATATTCAACCTTTTAATTTCCTGATAGTCACATACTCAATCATCGCATTATAGTTGCATCTTTTGTCAATTAGGGGAGCCAAAAGCCTCACAGTGATGTGGGGCTTTTTTGTTTCAAAAACGAAGATCCGTCAGCAAACCTTTCTGCAGCTTCTCGCAACGCACACTATCCCTCAAAAGCCTTTTCCAAAGTCTGCAAAATGACTGCTGGCGGCTGTGCGCCCACAATAGCGTATTTCCTATCCACCACAAAGAACGGCACCCCCGTTAGCCCCAACATCGCCCCTTCTTTTGAATCGTTCTCTGCTTTTTCAATGTATAATGGATTTGTCAACGCTTCATGAACATCTTCCTCCAACAGCCCAATTTCCTTTCCCAAGTCCACCAATGTTTGGCCATCATTTAGGTTTTTGCCGTCTGTGAAATAAGCGCGAAACAATCGCTCCTCCGCTTCATCGCCCAACCCCTTCAACTTTGCCATTTGAATGATCCGATGCCCTTTCATAGAATTCGTTACAAGTGCCCGATCAAAATTGTATTCCAAGCCCACACTCACCGCATATTGAACCACGTTATCGTGCATCGCCTTCGATTCCTCGTAACTAAACCCTTTTCGATCAGCCAAATACCTGTACAAATCATCCTGATATTCAGGCACCTCTGCCATAGTAGGATCAAGCTGAAAGCTCTTCCATTCTATCACCAAGTCCTCTGCATGAGCAAACTGCTTCAATGCCGATTCAAAATTTCGCTTTCCGATGTAACAAAACGGACACATGATGTCCGACCAAATTTCAATTTTCATATTCAAACAATTCTTCGTAATAACAATAGGAATTTGGACATCACCAGTTCAATACATCCATCAACTCAATACACACAAATCTCAAACGAAATCACTTCACAATCCAACCCCAAAATCGCTTGTGCAACACGGGAATAAAATAGCCCATCAAAGGAACCAAAATCACCGTAAACACCAACGTCTTGCCCAATTGTGGAAAGTCTTTCACCAACGGAAACACCACCGCAAACATGATATTGATCACCGGGTAAACAAACAACCAACTCACAAACATCAACTTCCATTTCTTGGGAGCCGGCGGCATCGCTGCGGGCTTGGCCATTCCATTTTACAAGGTATTCTTTTTTAACTGCCCAGTATTTTCGTTGTTCATGCCGCGAAATTAGGTGAAAAAATACCCTCTAATAAAAAACCCTACAATTCCGCAACAAACCACAAAACCATTTACGTTTTTAAAGATCAGGGGCCCCACCTTCATGGGGCCCCTGGTCTTTAAAAAAATCTGTAAAATTGTTAAAACTGCTTCATCAACGGAAAATACTCCACCGTTTGCACAAATTGATACAGTGGCAATGACTCCATCAGCTCCTTGGCCCGCGCTTCATCAACGTCTTTAAAAACAATGACAGCGCCATTTCTCGTGGGACGCAAAAACAGATGCTCAATAAGCCCATCCGCTTTCCATGCAGCAATCACTGCCTGTTCGTGCTTGATGATCTCCTGAAAATCTTCAGGCAAATTGTCGGTGGCAATCGTAAAGATTGCTAAGATATTGTTATTCATAATATTATTGATTCATCATAGGATAGTCGATATATCCTTTGTCTTGCCCACCGTACATCGTGGCCCTATCTGGCTCAGCCAATGAAGCATTTTGTTCAAAACGTTCCGGCAAATCCGGGTTAGCAATAAACAACGTACCATACGATATCATTTTCGCAGTGCCCTCTACCAAAGCTGCTTCACCCGTTTCCTTTGTAAATCCACAATTGGCAATAATCGGATGCTGTGACCCTCCACCAAAATACTCAACCGCATTTGCCGGGTATTGCGGGTACTGATCCGCAGGAAATGGTACATTCATGATGTGTACATAAGACAACGGCAAATGGTTCAATGCCTCAATAAGCATAGTAAATTGCCCTTTGGGGTCCTGGTGAACGATATTGTTGTAAGTGCTCGTAGGCGAAATTCGGATGGCCACTTTGTCTGGCCCAATAGCCGAGCACATTTCATCCATGATCTCTATCACAAATCGATTGCGATTGGTGTGATCACCCCCATACTGGTCCGTTCGTTGATTGGCGCTCTCAGCCAAAAATTGATTGGGCAAATACCCAAACGCAGCATGTAATTCCACCCCATCAAAACCCGCTTCCATGGCATTGATTGAAGCTTGTCTATATTCCAACACAATGGCTTGAACTTCTTCTGTGCTCAACGCCCTTGGCACTTCATAATCCTTCATCCCCTCCATCGTGAAATGTTGCTGACCCTGAATTGCGATGCCAGACGGTGCAACAGGAATTTCACCCTGCTTCGGCAAAACTTGCACGTGAGCGTGTCATTGGAGCCATTGCAATGCTGTTTTTCAATGTAGCGCTGCCAATCTTTATGGGTTCTAGGAGTTTCATTTTGTATATTGCTATTTGCTTGTTCAAGGCAAACCTAGTATAATTGCTTTACTTTTGAAAGTAGTTACACGTTTGTATAGTAGTAACACAATATAAAGCAATGCCCATAATCAATTCATTATAAACAGTCACAAAATGAAAATTTCAGAAAAATCTTGCTCACTGAGAGACGTATTGGACATAATCGGTGGAAAATGGTCAATGCCCATCATCTATATGCTATCGAAAGGAACCATGCGTTTTAAAGAATTAGAGCGAAGCATCGAAGGAATCAACACCCGCATGTTGGTAAAGGAATTAAAAAACATGGAACTCAATGGGATCCTTACAAGACAAGTATTTGCAACCGTCCCACCCACCGTGGAGTATACACTCACAAACAAAGGAGAAAAACTCTTGCCTAGCATCGTATCCCTGCACAATTGGGGTCAAGAATTCGCTAGTTAAGCCACTAAATCCCTAAAACAATCGCTTCACAAACCAATAATCCGTTTGTGGCGTGCTCCCCAATGGAAAGTCATTCTCCACGCCAGAATTCACAAANCCATGCTTCTCGTAAAACCCTCGCGCNCGGAANTTGTATTCCCAAACCGACAAATACATCGCACGGTAATTGTCACCCACAGCCAACGAAATTGCATACGCCATCAACTGNTCAGCCACTCCCGTGCCGTGATATTCATGCAATACATACAATCGCACCAATTCGATGCTCGGCAAACCCTTCAGCGATTCTAACGGACATTCATGCTTCGCATTGATCCGCATATACCCTTTCACAACCCCCTGCTCCTCAAAAAAGTAAAAATTATCCGCGGGATCGTTCAATTCCTCCTCGCATTGGATCGCATTGAAATACAAATCCAACACCCCGCGCATGTCTTCCTTGGTGCAAGTATTTCCGAAAGTATCCTCGAAAGTTTTTCGGCCAATCCGCTGCAAAAGCGCTACATCATTGGCATCTCCACGTCTAATCATCATTGTTTATCATTGCGATACCGCTGCCTCTAACTGAGCGATATCAAACTTCGACATCTGCATGAATGCATACGCCGCCTTCGGCGCTGTTTCCGGATTGGTCATCAACTTGCCCAACACACTCGGCACAACTTGCCACGAAACCCCATACTTGTCTTTGATCCAACCACACTGTCCAGGCACACCCTCATTCGCAAAATAGTCCCAAAAATGATCAATCTCGGCCTGCGTATCCACCGTTAACACAAACGAAATTTTCTCGTTAAATAATACCTGAGGCATCCCATTGTTGAGCCCCATAAACCGCAACCCAGCCATCTCGTAAACTACAGCCAGCGGATTCTCCGATATCAATACAAAATCCGGAAAAACGCCGCGGTAATAGTCAGACATCTCCTTGGCGCTGTCGTGACTCCAAATGCAATTAGAAAATTTAACGGCCATAATTATTTCACAGAAGCCTCCACGTACCCTTTGAAACGGTCCAAAATCATTTGCCAGCCTGCACGTTGCATCTCCTCGGGGTTCTCGTTTTCAGGCTCAAAAGATTCCATCACTTTGGTCCCGCCCTCAGTGGCTTCAAACACGGTGATCCATTTGCGTCCGTCATCCAACAACACGGCAATCTCGCTGTTCGATACCACCCTTTCGTACACCCCGCCAAAATCAAAAGCAAAAGAGCCGTCGCGCGCAGCCATGGTCGATACAAACCGTCCACCCGTGCGCAAATCCACCTCCGATTTCGGACAATGCCAATCGTCGCCCGCGAAATTCCACTGTTCAATGTGCTGTGGCTCAGACCACATCGCCCAAACCTGATCCACAGGCGCTGCGATCTCCGTTTCAATCGTAATCATGCCGCGAACTTAGGGCAACGCAAACCCATTTCCTTTGCCTTACCCCCAAAATTCCATCGAATTTTCACCAAATTCATCGAATCTAACCACACAATTACCATCAAAACACACTTCCTCAGTATCATTGCAAACATGAAAACACCGTTTAATAAATATCTCTACATAGGCTTTCTGGTCTTGGGAATTTATCAAGCCACCGTCAACAAAGACTACCTTCAAGCCGCTTCACAGCTGGGTATCGCGCTGGCCTTCGACCCATTCAATCCAGAGCAAACTTGGAACGACCGTCCAACCTGGCAAAAAGCCACGCTCATCATTCACCTCGCATTGGTGGCGGCACTCTTTGGCTTGGCGATAGGCATCAACGACAAATAATCCATGTACATTTCTATCACAGGTCTCAAGCCCAAGGGAATCATCAGCTTTTTCCGATTTTGGCGATTGGCAATCCCTTCCTTTGCCCAAGCGCAAACAGCCAACGGCATTCTTTTCTCACAAGTAAAACGAAAAGGCGGCTTCCAATGCACCCTCACCGCTTGGGAAAGTCGTGACCACATGTTGCATTTCATGCGCAGCGGAGCTCACTTAAAAGCGATGAAAGCGTTTCACCAGATTGCTACTGGCAGAACCTACGGTTATGAATCGGATCAAATCCCCACTTGGGATAGCGCCTATTCCGACCTCATCAACAAAGGCAAAGTATACTAACATCCTTAAAATCGTAACCAAAACCCCAAATCAACAACCATGAAAATACCGAAACTCATAGCCTTGTTCCTCACTTTAGGTATCGCAACCATCGCCCAAGCACAAACCTATCAGCTCACCCATTATTTCCTCAATATCGGAAACAGCCCCAAACCCTACAAAGGCGAATTAACCATTTCAGACTCCTTTGTTACCTTCACCGCCTTCCCCAATGCAACCGGCGACACCCCCAATGATACGGCAATTTCCACGACCAAAGAACGCATCGCCATAAATAAAAAAGGGTACTATATAAAAACGATTCAAGGAAACGTAGCCAAAAACTACACCATTGAACTCAGCGGCGACAAAACCGAAAAAAAAGCAGGAATATACTACGTAACGCTGCTTGTTGTGCCCAATAGTGGATCAAGAATCACCATCTATTTCAAAGCAAAGCTTGCAGGCGCAACTAGCATCCATTAATCTTAGTCGATTCACGTTGCTTCCACCAAATCTTCTGCAATACCACCCCCTCCTGTTCGATTCCCAAGAGCAATCCCTGCTGATGAATGCCCTCCAGGAAGAAATCCCCTGGAAACAAGAACACATCAAACTTTTTGGCAAAACCCATCCCACACCCCGTTTAACCGCTTGGCATGGCGATGAACACTGCGTCTACAAATACAGCGGCGTGGTGAACCAACCTTTCCCGTGGACACCCAGCCTGCTCACCATCAAAACGCGCATCGAAAGCCTCTCCGATGGCGCCACTTTCAATTGTGTACTGCTCAATTTCTACCGCGATGGGAGCGACAAAATGGGCTGGCACTCCGACGATGAAAAAGAACTCGGACCCAATCCCAGCATCGCCTCGGTGAGTTTTGGTGCCACCCGCAGGTTCGATTTCAAACACAAAACCGAAGCCAATAACAAATTTTCTATCCATTTAGAATCAGGCTCACTGCTGCTCATGCAAGGCGATATGCAACACCATTGGCTGCATCAAATCCCCGCGCAAAAACGCATCCCCGAGCCCAGAATCAACCTAACTTTCAGAAATATCCCTCAATACAAATGATGCGCTACCTGCTGTTCACCCTCGGATTTCTCGCTTCCTCACTCTACGCGCAAAAAGGGTGTACCGATCCGCAAGCCAGTAACTACGACCCCGCCGCTCGCAGCAATGATGGAACCTGCGTGTATCCCAACACCCTTATATCGCCCAGTATTTTGACCCCAAAACTGTCCGATACCCTCAATGAAACTTCGGGTTTGGCAAAATTTAACGAACAGTGGTTCAGTCACAACGACGGCGGAAATCCTGCTTTCCTTTACCAGCTCAACAAGAACGGAAAAATCAACAAATCCTACCCCCTCAATCATCCCAACACCGACTGGGAAGATCTCACATTTTCAGATTCCTTTGGCTTTATCGGCGATTTTGGCAACAATGCAGGAAACCGAAAAGACCTGCGCATACTCCGTTTCAAAACAAGCGCACTGGCATCAACCCACCTCGCAGACACCCTCAAAGCGGATGTAATCGCATTTAACTACGCCGACCAACTCAACTTCAGCGCCACCACCAATAGCACACCATTTGATTGCGAAGCCCTCATTTACTGGAACGACAGTCTGCATCTGTTTACAAAAAATTGGCTCAACGGCTACACCAAGCGATACGTATTGCCCACCACGCCCGGACAGTACACCGTTGCGCCGCGCGATTCACTGCGCCTCAACTTTTTGGTCACGGGTGCCGCGGTATACCACAATCGCATTGCGTTGGTGGGATACGACAAATCCGGCAATGGTTTTTTGTCGCTCCTTTGGGATTTCCCCAACCAACAGCCCTTTCAAGGGAACAAGCGACACATCAGCTTGGGCAGTTTTATTGCTACAGGTCAGATTGAGTCCATCGCCTTCTCAGACAGCACCACCCTTTACGCTACCAACGAAAAATATGTGGTTGCCAACCGATTGATGGAAATTCC
>JGI24768J34885_10000177_pt1 | contig 17992 bp, 11 predicted proteins | sample LakOntMetagenome_FD_34885 | JGI IMG/M metagenome (IMG submission 34885) | reverse complement strand
TCTTCATTGTTACCGGAACCAAAGTGAGTGAAGCACAAATGAAACAGGCCCTGGAAACCCGCGCGTTTGAAATTTTCCGCAACGANCCAGCCAATGCAGAAACCGTGAGAAANGCNCAAATCATGAGNCAGTCTGGCAACATGGCCGCACTCAGAAGCATAGAGCTCGAAGTGCAGGAAAAATTGAAGCCCTTGGTCAACAAACTCTTCGCTGAAATTCCTGAAATCAACAAAAAACGCTATGCCCAATGGGGTGGTGCCCCCAACCTCGATAACGATTATACCGTGTTCGGCAAACTCGTATCTGGCTACCATGTTTTAAGCAACATCGAAAACCAACCCACCAATATGCAAGATAGACCCACAAGAGATATCCTCATCATTGAAGCCAAGGTGTTGAAATGATTTTGAAAAGTTTTTGAATTTGCTTATATTTGCAGAACTTTTCCAATAAACTTTAGGAAGGGGACAAGCCAAAAGCAGTCCCCTTTTTTGTTGACTATGGCAAACCTAACACAAAAAATCACAGCACTCGTTGAGCAGGAAGCACCCCTGTTCGGTCTGTTCTTGGTGGCTCACACCGCCAGCGCAGCCAAGCTTTATGAGTTCTATGTAGACAGTGAAGAACCACTGTCGATGAAAGCCATCACCGATTTTACCAAGCACATTTCTGAAAAAATCGACGACGAAGAATCAGGCTTGAGCGAGGAAGCATTTACCTTTGAAATATCATCGCCCGGTGCCGAAAGACCCCTGGTGAATCGCAAACAGTACACAAAACACGTTGGCCGTTCGTTCGAATTCACACTTCCCGATAAAGTTATTACCGGTAAATTGATCGAAATCCAAGAAAATAACACCTTCATCATCGAAGAAATTGTGAAAGAAAAAGGCAAAAAAGCCATCGAAGTACTTCACGAAATTCCCTTCGAAAACATTCAATCTGCAACCATCATAATCAGTTTCAAATAATATGAAAATCAAGGCAAAAGATCTGGGTATCAACCTTGTGGAGAGCTTCTCCGAGTTTAAGGAGTTCAAAAACATTGACCGCGCCACAATGATGCGCGTTTTGGAAGACGTTTTTCGTAACATTCTGAAAAAGAAATATGGCAATGATGCCAATTTCGACATCATCATCAACACCGAAACAGGAGATATCGAAATGTATCACCTGCGCCTCATCGTGGAAGAAGGCGAAGTAGAAGATCCCAACCTGCACATCGCACTGGCCGAAGCCCAAACTTTGGAGCCCGATTACGCAGTAGGTGAAGATTGTATCCAACAGGTATTCCTCGACGATTTCGGTAGACGCAGCATTTTGAATGCACGCCAAGCCCTGATGAGCAGAATCATCGAGTTGGAAAAAGACGAATTATTCAAAAAATACAAAGACAAACGCGGTGAAATCATCACCGGAGAAGTATACAACGTGTGGAAACGTGAAATTATGGTTCTTGACGATGAAGGCAATGAACTGTCGCTCCCCAAAGAGCACATGATTCCCCGCGATATGTACAAAAAAGGCGATACCCTGCGCGCCGTGATCCACGAAGTGGAAATGGACAAAGGTTCACCAAAAATTGTATTGTCTCGTACATCTCCTGAGTTCTTGGAGCGATTGTTCGAATTGGAAGTTCCTGAAATTTTGGATGGTTTGATCACCATCAAAAAAGTGGTTCGCGAACCAGGTGAACGCGCCAAAGTAGCCGTTGAAAGCTACGATGATCGCATCGATCCAGTGGGCGCTTGTGTGGGTGTAAAAGGTGCTCGTATCCATGGTATCGTGCGTGAATTGCGCAACGAAAACATCGACGTGATCAACTTCACCACCAACACCAATCTTTACATCCAGCGCTCTTTGCAGCCCGCAGCGATTTCTCGTATCGAACTCAACGACGATAAGAAAACCGCCGATGTATTCTTGGATGCAGACCAAGTGTCTTTGGCCATCGGTAAAGGCGGCCACAACATCAAACTCGCTGGAAAATTAACCGGATACCAAATCGAAGTATATCGTATGGCAACGGCCATCAACGATGAGGACGATGTGGATTTGGACGAATTCTTGGACGAAATCGATACTTGGATCATCGAAGAATTCAAGAAAATTGGTTTGGACTCTGCCAAATCTGTCATCAACACCCCTGTTGACGATTTGATGCGCAGAACCGAACTCGAAGAAGAAACCATCATTGAAGTACAGAAAATTCTGAAAACAGAATTCGAAGACTAATTTGATTTCCTCAATGCCCCGTATACCCCCAAGGATTCGGGGCATTGAATAAAACAATGCTTTTTCCCCTCCGGGAATTGGCGCAAACCTTGGGATTTATAGTCAATAGAACTAATTTTGAAAGAAAATATGGCGGAATACCGTTTAGCGAAAGTAGCCACCGAATTGAATCGAAGCTTCCAAGTACTTGCCGATGTGCTCAATCAGCGAGGCTTCGATGTAATGCCCAAACCAACAACGAAAATCACCGAAGACATGTATCAAGCATTGCTTCGTGAATTTTCTGCAGACAAAGCTGCAAAAGACGAGGCAAAGTTGTTGAAGACCAGCAGAGATTCAAAACCCACTCCGCCCCCTGCAACACCTGCAGCAAAAACCCCTGCGCCTGCAGCAAAACCTGCAGCAGAGCCAGAAATCGTTGCAACCAAAACACCAGAAGTTGAACCGGAAAAAATCATTACCCGGTCAGAAGAAGTGCAAGGACCTAAGATCCTTGGAAAAATTGATATCGGCGGCAAAAAGACCAAAACAGAAGAACCCAAGGAAATTCCTGCAGCGCCTGTTGAAGTCGTAAAAGCCCCCGAGCCTGAAGTGATCGCCGCACCAATCCCCGCGGTAGAAACACCCAAAGAACCAGAAGCACCAGCACCCGTAGTAGCTAAAGTTCCAGCACCAACCGCGCCCGTAGAAATACCCGCAGTTGCTGAAACCCCAGCCCCGGAAGTGATCGCGCCTGCTCCCACAGAAATCAAAGAAGTTGCAGCCATTGCAAATACTACAGAATCCCACGAAGATGACGTAGAAAAAATTGATACCAAATTTGAAGTCCTTTCCGGACCCAAAGTGTTGGGAAAAATCAACCTGCCTACCGTAGCACCAACCGGTGTGAAATCCTTGGCAGGTGAAGCCCGCGACGATCTTCGCGAAAAACGCAAACGCAAACGCAAAGCCGCCGGCACCGAAAAAGTGGCCGTGCAAGAACGCGTAAAACAAGACCAACGCGCCACCACACCCGGTGACGCAACCAAACCCGCACCAAAAGCTGAAATTACCAAAGAGGCCGTTCAGCAGAAAGTACGGAATACCATGGGCCAAATGGGTAATGCCGGGAAATCCCGCGGCATGAAACAAAAAATCAAAGCCCGTAACAAAGAAGTTCGTGCCAATGACCGCAGAGAAACCAACCTCCGCAAAGAGAAAGAAAGTAAAATACTCAAAGTAACCGAATTCCTCACAGCCAACGAATTGGCTACCATGATGAATATCAGCGTTACTCAAGTTATTTCTACTTGCTTCATGCTCGGAATCGTTGTGTCTATCAACCAACGTTTGGATGCTGAAACCATTCAATTGGTATCAGACAATTTTGGTTTTGAAGTAGAATTCGTTGATGCAGAATCTCAAATCGAAGCCGCCGATAACGAAATGGATAACGAGGAAGATTTGTTGCCTCGCGCCCCAATCGTAACCGTAATGGGTCACGTTGACCACGGTAAAACATCGCTCCTCGATTACATTCGTAAAGCAAACGTAATCGCCGGTGAAGCAGGGGGAATTACCCAGCACATCGGTGCCTATGAAGTGTCTTTGACCGATGGCAAGAAAATCACATTCCTCGATACTCCAGGTCACGAAGCGTTTACCGCGATGCGTGCAAGGGGTGCCAAGGTAACCGATATGGCCATCATCGTGATTGCAGCAGACGATTCTGTGATGCCGCAAACCCGCGAAGCCATCGCACACGCTCAAGCCGCCAACATCCCAATGGTGTTTGCGTTTAACAAAATAGATAAAGAAGGCGCCAACTCAGACAGAATCCGTGAGCAACTTTCAGCGATGAATATCCTCGTGGAAGATTGGGGTGGCAAATTCCAATGTCAAGAAATATCAGCCAAAAAAGGCCTTAACGTAGATAAACTCCTCGAAAAAGTTCTATTGGAAGCCGAAATGATGGACCTCAAAGCAAACCCCAACCGGAGAGCAAAAGGTACCGTAATTGAAGCCACACAAGAAAAAGGTCGTGGTATCGTTTGTAGCATGCTCGTGCAAACAGGAACCCTACGCGTGGGAGATCACGTAGTTGTTGGACCTTATTACGCCAAAGTTCGTGCGCTCTATAACGAAAGAGGCGGAAAAATCGACAATGCGCCACCAAGTACACCAGTGAAGATGCTCGGTTTCTCCGATGCCCCTACCGCCGGTGATGCTTATGTGGTATTTGCAGACGAAAGTGAAGCAAAAACATTGGCCAACAAACGTTTGCAATTGGTGCGTGAACAAGGCATCAGAACCAAACGTCACATTACTTTGGACGAAATCGGCCGTCGTTTGGCTGTAGGAAACTTCAAAGAATTGAAGTTGATCGTGAAAGGTGATGTGGATGGTTCAGTAGAAGCATTGGCCGATTCATTGATGAAGTTAACCACGGAAGAAATTGCTGTTACAGTAATCCACAGCGGTGTAGGTCAAATCACAGAAAGCGATGTATTGCTCGCCTCTGCATCTGACGCCATCATCGTGGGCTTCCAGGTTCGTCCTTCGGCAAAAGCCAAACAAATCGCAGAAAACGAGGAAATCGATATCCGCACCTATGCAGTAATCTATCAAGCCATCGACGAAATCAAACAAGCCATGGAAGGCATGTTGAGTCCTGATGTGGTAGAAAAAATCATCGGTAACGTGGAAATTCGCGAAGTATTCAAAATTTCTAAAGTGGGTACCATCGCCGGTTGTTATGTAACTTCAGGTGTGATCGAACGCAAAGCAAAATTGCGCGTGATCAGAGACGGTGTTGTAATCCATACCGGAGAATTGAACTCACTCAAACGTTTCAAAGACGATGTGAAAGAAGTTACCAAAGGCTATGAATGTGGTTTGCAAGTGGAACGTTTCAACGATATCGAAGTAGGAGATTACCTCGAAATCTTTAAAACTGAAGAAGTAAAGCGAAAACTGTAATTTTTGGTACAGACTTTGCTTTATACACAAAAAATAAACATCATGAGAAAAACATTGACTCTTTTGGCCGCCGTTTTGGCTTTCGTTACCACCAGCTTCGCACAAACTGAAGATGGTATCAAATGGGAAAAGAAATCACACGACTTTGGTTCTATCAAAATGGGCCCCAAAGCCGATGTAACATTCAGATTCACCAACACCACAAAAGCACCCGTGGTGATCACCTCAGCCAATCCTTCTTGCGGTTGTACCGCTTCTGAATACACCAAAACCCCCATCATGCCAGGTAAAACAGGCGATGTAACCGCTAGCTACGGCACCGATGGAAGACCTGGTTTCTTTCAGAAGTCAATCAAAGTGAACTTCGACAATGGCACCTCTACCGATCTAATCATCAGTGGCACAGTGAACACCGAAGCAGCTCCCGCAGGTAAAAATAACGAATTGAAATAATGAGGTTGCTTGTCGTTTGCTCACTATTCATTGCTGGCCTTACAGCCCAAGTGGCCAACGCTCAGGTGATTACTAGCCCCAACGCAGTAACCACCAAAAGCAGCAACGCCAGCATCAAATTTGAAAACACTTCCCACAGCTTTGGGAATATCATCGAAGGCCAAATCGCCCGCTATGATTTCAAATTTGTAAACACAGGCACCGAACCCCTCATCCTATCTAATGTATCCGCCAGTTGCGGTTGTACTACCCCAAAATGGCCCAGAGAAGCCATCGCACCGGGTAAATCTGCTGTCATTACCGCAGAGTACAATAGCCAAGGCAGACCCGGAACCTTTACCAAATCCATTTTCGCGAAAAGCAACGGTGGCGATGTCACCCTTACCATCTCAGGAAATGTGGTAAAAGAACCCGAACAACCCCGCTCACCCATTATCATTCGATAATATTAAAGACTGGCCTCGCCAGTCTTTTTTTTGCCCCCACACAACAAAATACCCAACCTTTACGTCTACCTTCACACAACACCATCAACCAACCCATCGCCATGAAATATATCCTTACCCTCCTAGCGATCATTGCCTCTGCCATCAATACTGCCCAAGCCCAACAACCCCTTACCAAACCCGTTGAAATCCTTGGCGCCACAGTAGTAGAAGTCAATGCCAACTCTGGCGATATGGTTGAAGTCGTATTCCACCTCAGAAACAACTCGCTCGACGATTTTTACATCGCCCAAATACAAACCGATTGCCATTGCATCAACGCAGTTCACCCCCAAATGGTGAAACACCTTACCGAAGACTCCGTGACCGTTGTCCTCAATACCAACAACATCCCCCCAGGTACATTTACAAAAAAAGCCTACCTAGAAACACCCGACGATAAAGTTGTTGAACTCATACTCCAAGGCAACCTCAAAGTCATTAAACCCATTACCAAGGCCGGACAAAAACCCATCATCTATAAGCCCGTTCACATTCGACTTCACAACAACCAAAGCAATTTGCCTCAGGTACAATGGCTCAAAACAGCCCATGATTTTGGCTATGTGAAAGCACCAGAACCCGCCAAAACCGAATTCAAATTGCTCAACCTCGGCCCCAACCCCATCGAAATCAAAAGCGTTGAACCGGGTTGCAGTTGCACCATTTCCGATTACACGAAAGGAAGCATCGCCGCCAATCAAACGGCATCCGTGACAGCGGCATTTACTACGAAAGGCGCGTTTGGCTATTTCAAAAAATTCATCAAAGTAGAACTCACCGATGGCCGCGTTTACCAACTTTCCATCACAGGAAATGTTGAACCCGAATAAGGTCACTACAAACCATCATCCCCGGACATTCAAAGTGCCACCCGTGTGCAAAAAAAGCACCGGATAAACACCGTTCACTGCTTCAATCTCATCACGAAGCACCTTCCCCTTCAACCATTCATTCAATCCAAACAGTGCCTTGCCCGTGTAAATCGGCTCAAACGGCATTTCGTTCGCTCCCATTACACTTTCTACAAAATCATCCAAGCGATCATCGCCCTTGGCATACCCGCCCCACTCATAGCCCAACTCCCATTTTAAGGCCCCATCGGCCAATCCCATCAAAGCAGCAAATGCCCTCTGCTCCGCCAAATTCTTCAAAACCAACACCGGATGCACATCAACACCATCCCAATTTAACAAACCACCCGCGATGGCATCATTCAAAGCACACCTCAAACCCACCGCCGTGGTACCCGTAGCGCTCGCATGAAATACGGCTTTCATTTGAATATCTAATGCCGACCATGACCCAATCAAGTCGCCGAAGCCCACCAAGCCCAATTCTCCAACCCCCCCCTCGCCCACTACAAAAACCGCCTCTTCACTCAAACCTTGATCACCAAGCACAACAGAAAGTGCTTCCAATTTATCGCGATACAAACTGCGCGATACCCCAATCACCTCCATCCCCGCAGCGCGAGCCACCCGCAAATAATGATTGTCTAAAGGTTCATCGCCCCGAAGTATTCCTATACACCGAACACCACTCAACTCCGCAGCCACCGCCGCAGCCACCAAATGATTGCTGTAAGCACCGCCAAACGTCACCAAAATGCGCTTACCTTCTGTTTCCATGCGATGCAAATGCCCTTGCAACTTCCGCCACTTATTGCCCGATATCACAGGATGTATCAGATCGTCGCGCTGAATCCAAACATCCCCCGCAGGCAAATGCAACACCTCCAAAGGTGGGTGCAAATTCAACTGGGCCGCAAATAGCGCATCCGGTGCAATCATCTCCCCGAGCCCCCCGCAAGCGGCAAGCCCAACAATTCTCTCAAACTCCTAGCAGCCACCGAGTGATACCCCGGCTCGGCCTGTAAAAAGATCTCCGTGGCCATCTCTTTGCCCTGTGCAAATGCCGACTCATATTTCCCATCCTTCACCACATATTGCGCCAACAACGCCTCGTAAATGGGCATCAAAAACTTCCTACGTCCCACCTTCAACAAAAAATCGTGCATCGCTTGGTAGGCAGGTCTATAATCGCTCTGAATCGACAGTACAAACCAATCGCAAGCGATTTCAGCATTCTGGGTTTGGGTAAAATGAAAACGGGCATCCAAACCAGCCATCTCCTCTCGCGATAACCTTCCGGGCGATCCATCAGCACGCGTATGCAACTTCCGCAGCAAATGCAGCCAATGGTGCGTGGTAAACCCGCTGGTATCGATCACCGAGGCATCGCAAGGAATGGAGTAACCGGGATGCAAGGGCTCACCGCTCCACAAAAACTTGGACACCTGCTGCTCCACACGCTCAAACTCCTTGCTCTCCAATTTGGGAAAACCACCCAATGGCGCAACCTTCGCCACGTTATTTTCACCACCTTGGGCACCGCCAAGAACCTTCCCCACCGGCAAACCCTCACCGTCAATCCACGCCATCACGCGCGGCTCAAAATCACGCCAAGTCGGCAAAGGACCCACACCATTCCCAGCCACCTGCTTCTCGTGAAAAGCCTTCAAATCGGCCAAAAACAGGTCTGTGGTCACCGTGCCAAACGCGTATTTGCGAAAATGCCCGTTCAAAAATTCGTCAAACGCCGCTCTGCCATACAATTGCTCCAACATCATCAGAAAGAAACGACCCTTCTCGTAAGCGATATCCGTGAGGCCCTCATCCGGATCGCGATCCCCCAAATGCAAGCGCAAATGAGAATCTTCCGGCGCTTCTTTTAGCATCCAACCCAAGGTTTTATCGAGTTCCCCCTTGCCCAACACCCGCAGCATATCGGCATAATTTTTCCCATACAACTGCTCCATGATGCGCGATTCCACGTAAACGGTGAAGCCTTCATTGAGCCAAAAATCGTCCCANGTGCGATTGGTTACCAGGTTTCCGCTCCAACTGTGGGCCAATTCATGGGCGAGCAAACTCACCAAACTTCTATCCCCCGCGATGATGGTGGGCGTGGCAAACGTCACCACCGGATTTTCCATGCCCCCAAACGGGAAACTCGGCGGCAGCACCAGCACATTGTAATCGCCCCAAGCATATTCGCCAAACATTTCACCAGCTGCATCCACCATTTTTTGGAGGTCGGCAAATTCCCAAGCCGCTTTTTGTAGCAATTTGTGTTCGGCGTAAACCCCGGTATTTTTTCCGAGCGATTTGTATCCAAACGAGCCTACAGCGATGGCCATGAGGTAGCTGGGGATGGGTTTTTTCTGTTCGAAGCGATGCACTTTGTTGTTCGATACCATATCACCCTCCGGGTTTCCGAGTTTCACGGCGCTCATCACCACGTTGAAATCGGTTGGATTGATATCCGGATCTTCTACTCCGATGCAATCTATTGCGCTTGTTCTGCTTGTTCTGCTGCCATTTGCGCCAATTTTAGCGGCGCCTGCGGCGCCGCACACCACCCTCACCTCCGAAGTGTAAGTAAACCGAACCCTGGGTTTGTCTTGCAACGGGATCCACGTGCGGGCGAGAATGGACTGACTCTGACTGAATAAAAATGGATGTGTTTGATCGTAGGTTTGTGCGGGCGATAGCCATTGAAGCGCCCCGGCCGAAGGCCGGGTCTTGTAATGAATCACAATCTTCGATTGTGACCGCGGAACCTCAATCTCCAAAGGTTTTCCAAACAACAACGTATCAGCAACACCACTGCCCACCTCAAAAAGCAACCCCTTCGCCCCGTTCTTTAACTTCCCCGATTTTTTATCAAAACTCCCCCCTGCATATACCCCCAACACATCCATATCTCGGTGATCCAACAACAAAATATGATTCCCTGTAATCGGATTGAAATGATCCGTTGCCACCGAACCCGGCTTGCGATTATCACGCAAATACGCATGCACCAACGAATATTCTACCCAACCCTCGATGGTTTTATCGGCAAAATTGACCGCCAAACGCATGTCCATGTGAGTGATCAANAACTCCCCNTCGTTCGCATAACTGTGATGAATCAACGCTTGACTGCCCTCACCAAAATAAGGCGACCGACCACCACAAGCCCGCACATCGCCCATACCAAAAACCAGTAACAGCAAACCCAAAAAGACAAAACGCAGTGAAGACAAACGAATCGCCATTCTAACACTCACCCTCCCCTCCAATACATGCAATTTTTCCATTACCAACAAAAATACAATGCAAACCCTATCTTTGTAGCATCATTCGGGGTGCCTCTATCAGAGCGCTGAGATTATACCCGCCAACTTGATCAGGATAATGCCTGCGCAAGGAAATGTCACCGCCCCTTTGGCTGTGCTCCGGATGAAAAAACCATTCATCCATGAAAAATCCAACCATTTTCACCCTGCTGTTCGTCCTACTGGGACCCGCTTTCAACAACCTATCGGCACAGCAATCGAATCCCAATGGCCCTGCTGCAAACAACCCAGCGAATACCGCGACCAATAAATCCGCGACCAATAAATCCGAGCCCGTCCAACCCACATCAGCACCATACGACACCGCCACAGATATAGAAGCCATNGAAGCGGCCATGGTCAACGCCGTGAACCNGGGCAAACCTCGCAACANCCTCAGCAGCGTGGTGATATCCATCCAACAAAAAAATCCATTGACCGTTGAAAATTTGGGTCGCGACATCCCCTTCCTCACTCAGTCATTGGCCAACGTAATCTCCACCTCAGACGCGGGCAACGGCATCGGCTACTCCGGCATTCGCGTGCGCGGGTCCGACGCCACCCGAACCAATATCACCATCAACGGGGTGCCCATCAACGACGCCGAAAGTCAAGGTACTTTCTGGGTAAACATGCCCGATTTGAGCTCATCCATCGGCAGTTTGTCGCTCACCAAAGGGGCTGGACTTTCAACCCACGGTGCTGGTGCGTTCGGCGCTACCCTGGCCATCGGAACCGAAACCAATAGCAATGATCCCTACTACCAAATCGATCAGAGCCTGGGCAGTTTCGGCACCATCAGAACCACCCTCAAAGGCGCCCTCAAACCCATCAAATTATCGAACCAAGAAACCTTGTTCATCTCTGCCCGACTCTCAGAAATCCTCTCCGATGGATTCGTAGACCGCGCATCCTCCAATTTGTTGGGCTATCAAACCGCCATCGCCTACGAGAAAAAGACACCGAAACCCCGGAAAATGCCCGCAGACAAAGACAATGTGTTGCCGGGCGATAAAGGAGCGAAAATCACCGATTACCACTATACCCGCGTGAAGTTTTTGGCCTTCGGCGGCAAAGAAACCACCTACCAAGCGTGGTGGGGCGTGCCCATCGAAAAGTATAACCTCGGACAAACCTACGATTCCACCAATTTCGCGGCCCTCCAAAATCATTACTTGCGCAACAGTGGGTTCCAAGGGGCCACCTATCGCAACGGCATCGACAGTTCAAACCTGTTCAACGCCAATCCCAACCGATACAATTATTACACCTACGACAACGAGGTCGACAACTACCAACAGCATCACCAGCACCTGTATTTAACCCACGATTACTTTGGCAAACGCCACCACCGCAAACAGTGGGCTGCCACACTCTACCACACCTTCGGAACGGGATATTTCGAGCAATTTCGCTATGGCGATGCCTTCTCAAAATACAACATCCCACCCATTCGCATGGCGGGCGACACCAACATCACGGTGCTCCTTTCGGCGTCTGATCTGGTACGTCGTAGATGGCTGCGCAACAATCTCATCGGCGTGAATCTCCACCACAGCATCGAACAAAACAAAAACAATTGGCTGTTTGGACTCGGTGCGAACCAATACTATGGCAACCATTTCGGACAGGTAACTAAAATTTTGGCGCTGTCAACACCCGAGCAAAACCCACCACGCGAGTACTATCGAGGCATTGGGAACAAATCGGATGTGAATGCTTTTGTGAAATTCAATCGTCGCTTCGCCTATGGAATAGGCGACAGAACCCGAGGAAGCGTGTATGCCGACATGCAATTGCGCAAGGTGAATCATGTGGGAAGCGGTACCGACAACGACCTCAGAACCATCGATTTCAAAGGCAATTTCTTGTTTTTCAACCCCAAAGCGGGATTCCAATTGCAGCATGCCACATACCATCACATTACTGGATACGTGGGCGTGGCCAATCGCGAACCGGCTCGATCAGATTTTACCGACAACCTCAGTGGCGATGTTCCGCGCCCCGAGCGAATGATCAATGGCGAATTGTCTTACCTATCCACTTTCCCGGCACTGCCAACCTTCAATGGGACAAGCAGAGACAACCACATCCGCATCAATGCCTATTACATGCACTACAAAGACCAGTTGGTGTTAACGGGTGCGGTGAACGATGTAGGAACTCCGTTGCGCAAAAACGTGGACGTGAGTTTCCGTCGCGGTTTGGAATTCGAAGGTCAATACGTGTTATGGCAAAAAGATTATCCGGTGGCCAATCACAGCCATTATGAGAGACATTATGTGCATTTGATTGGTAATTTATCGTTGAGTCAGAACATCATCCCCAACTCCAAGGTGACTTGGCAGGATTACGGCAGTGGCATACCGGTGGATACGGTATACAAGAATGCCCCCATTGCGTATTCGCCCAATATGGTCGCAGCTTTGGGACTCCAAGGTCAGATCAAGAGGTGGAATGTGTCGTGGTTGAGCAAGTGGGTGGGCCGACAGTTTTTGGACAATACGGGCGATGTATCACGCAGTTTGAACCCTTACAAATTCAGCGAGTTAACGGTGAATTACACGCACAAATTCCGGGGCGGCACGTCGTTGGCGTTAAAGGCGCAATGCAACAACTTGTTTTCGGCGCGATACGCAAGCAATGGCTACACGTACGGATATATGTACGGTTCTCGCGACATCACCCAGGAGGTTTTCGTCTTCCCGCAGGCCCCCCGCAACTTCTTATTTGGCCTCACTTGGCGATTTACGAAGGGGTAGTTACTTGGCTATTCTACGCAAATTTGCGTTGAATAGGTCATTTAATCACCGCATTCATGCGTAGAATAACCACAAACCGGCACTTTTTTAGAAAAATCTGGATCTAAACGACAAATTAAATACGGCCATATTCCAATTACTTAATTGCATTTCCTCCCCTGATATTCCGATTTGACCCACTACCGTTGTATTGTTCGCCAGCGGCAGTGCACATCGAAGAAAAAGACGATTAAAAGCCAGATAATCTTGTTTGTTAGTTGTTGTTACATTTCCAAAAGACAGTTGTCCGACGCCCAAATCACAATATTTAAAAAACTGTAATCCGAGCTCATAATTTATTGTAGTATAAACCCTGTAATTGTCTGGATAGCTTTGAATCATAGAAAAAATATCTTTTTGTCTAGACTGATTATTGATTGTGACACCCATCGAAATAAAACCTCGCACATCTCTTTCACTCTGCTTTTTACCTCTGGGCAATGTTGATTTTAACATAAAGCATGGCGAGCTACCTGTAAAATCGAGTTCTCGGAAAGACTTCAGTCTAGGTAAAATCGAGGAATTTTCGAGCTTAGTCCAAACATCCATTCCAACAAGCATCGTTATGTTTACCGAACTATGAGACAGCGAAGTTCTATTAATAACATTTGCACTCGCAGGTAAAACACTTCTATTTGAAGGGTTATTTGTAGGCGTTGGGTCTATGAAAATTTCAGTTGGATAATTATTGTTATTTTGAATTGAGTTATTAGGAGCTGAATTATTGCTCTCAATAGAATTTCCATAAGGATACTGGCCAATAAAATTACCAGGAGGATCATAATTACACACAACAAATATTCCAGAGGATGCAGTCACCGCGGCACAGCCAACCCTTCTAGTTTTATACCAGATGACCTGTGTGTAGTGTCCAGTTACCTTATAATTAGACGCTGTCACCGGCCCGTATTGATAATCGTGTTTTTCTTCGTTGAAAGCTAAAATAGCCTCCTCTGGCTGAATTTCTTTCGCTCCTGTCCAATAACAATTTTCACCATATCTATTATTTGGGCGATGCGACAGACCATTATCCCTATACGCTAATGTTGACGCCCAGTTAGCCGCAAATTCTTCCAGTGAATTATCCCAAATCAAATCACTATTTCCTACCTGTTTTCTTTCGGAATTGTGTGTATTTAGAATTGCTATTTTATCCTGCTCTGAGAAATAAATTCTACTAACTTGGCCGCTAATGGAATTTGAACAACCAAAAAACAACCAAAACGCTGAATAAAAATGAAATTTTTTCAAAATTCAAATCCCCCAAAGCCTCCAAAACCCGTCTCTGTCAAATTGATCAAAAGTCCCAATCGGCCACTAACCATAAAAGGCGATTTCATTAATTGGTAATTGGTATTCCATGCATATGACGTTTCAACAAGAGCATAGAAGGGATAGCGTATTTGTATCTTTCCATTCAAGTAAACATTATTGGAGAAACCCTTTTCGCTGCTGAATTGAAAACGCTGAACGCCAGATTCAATATCCAATCCTTCAGAAGAGAATAAATGTGTACCGGCCGACACATAATAATCGTTTTCACCTAGGACTCCCATACCAACCGTGAACTTTTGATATAAACTTAAATCTAGATTACCTGACCATTTCAAGTCTTTAACTCGGTAATCCCAATGTGTAGCACCCACGCCCAATCGCATTGAAACAAGATCTTTAAGTCCTGTACGATATCGTGACCTGTTATTCCAACCAGGAAAAAACATTGGATCCTCAAAGACTTGACCTTGTAATTGGGCAAATGAACTTATCACAAAACAAAGAGATAATATGCTCTTTTTCATCATCGAATTATTGTCACCTCTGTTTTTACTGATTTGTCTAATATTGTTTTGTCATCGCTACAAATAGTAGAATGCTTGATAATAACAACATAAACCCCAATGGGTGCTGGCTGTCCTAAGATCTTGCCATCCCATGAATCGTTTTCACCCTCAAATATTTTTCCTCCCCAACGGTCATATATGTACATTTTATAATTGGGTACATTTAATGTGACTGGTTTAAATTCAGAATTCAAACGGTCATTATTCGGAGTAAATGCATTTGGCACCCACATTTTCCAAGGATCCTCAACTATAATCGCTTGAGAATGTTCTTTGAAACAACCGTATTCGTTCATTGCTTTCAACTTCACTACATAACTACCGGGTGTGATAAATTTCGTTTTAAATCCAATCTCTTTAGATACCAATAAATTATCTAAATAGAATTCGTATTTCGACGCTTTCAGCGAGGTACTGAAGAAATTCACATCTTCTCCGGTAATTGGATTTGGCGGACAATTGTGTGTGTAACCAAAATCTACGATTGGCAAAGGATTTACTTTGATTAATGTTGTTGTTGAATCCATACAACCAAACACAGAGTATCCAATCAACTTGTACTCGCCTTGGTCTTTAATGGTTACCGATGGAATCACTTGAATACTCTGGGTTGTATTCAATTTTCTGAAGTTCGGTCCAATCCAACTCATTCGGCTTGCGTCTGTATTCGCAATGATTTCAACATCGTCGCCCTCACAATGCTCACCCAGAAGTTTATCCACTATCGTCAACTTAGGACGAGGATTCACCATTACAGCTACTTTGTAATTGCCCTCACAATTCCATCGATCCACAACTTTCAATCGATAAATTCCACTGTCAAATTGACCCGCAGGATTAACCAAATAACTAGGAGATAACACAACATTGCCATTGGGTGCTTTCCACTCATATGAAACTGCTCCACGCGCACGCAACAAGAGGTTTCCACCCGCACATACTTGCGTATCATTCGGAACGGTAATACTATCTAATCCTACCTTGACAATGACCGAACTTTCGTTTTTACAGCCTTGAACTGTTTCTCCTTGAACAAAATATCGACCAACATCATTTCCAGAGACTGGTTGAATCGTATATACACTGCCATTACCAGACAATGTATCTCTCCCATAAACTGGAGAGTATCTCTCTTTGTACCAAAAATATTTCTTTGCTCCCGTGGCTTCCAAATTACAGATAGAACCCAAACAGGCAACCATTGGATTCGCAACAACATCCACAGTGGGCAAATCGTTTATCATGACAAATACCCTTGCAGAATCCTCACATCCTTGTTCATCTACTCCGATGACTGTGTAATTACCCCCTTGGTATTTTTGTACATTAGAAATGGTTAACAAAGAGTCCCTCGAGCCAGAAATAACCTGATTTGAATATTTCCAGTAGTAATATCTCGCCCGATTAATTGACGCTGATAGCCTCATTGTATCGTTCTGACAAATTTCAACCGAGTCATTTGGCACAGTTACTGGATTTCTTGTAGGATTGTTGAGGGTGTATGACGTTTCATAGAGACAGCCCTTTTGGTCCGATACTTTAATTAGATATTTTCCACTTGGCAAATTTTCAATTAAACTATCAACCACCCTGATTGGATCTGTTTGCCATTCATATCGATAATTGCCATTGCCACCGCTCGCCGCAACCCTTAATTTCCCGTTATTCCCATTGTAACAAGTAATGTTCATCCGATCCAATAAACTCATTGTGATGGGTTCGGGTTCTCGAACCTCAATCCAATTTTTCAAAGAATCTACACACCCATTCCTGTCCTTGACAACCAATTTATAAAAACCAGCACCAATTCCATCTAGTTTCTGACCTTCTCGAATGACTCTATTGAAGGTATCCGTCCAATAGTACCTGTAATTCTTCAATCCACCAATCGCAGAGGCATAAATCCGTCCATTTTTATCGCCATTACACAATACGTTCACGGCGCTATCTATGTTCCCCAACAATTTCGTAGGCTCTTTTATCTCCATTGACAATGGCAATATGCAACCATTGGAATCATAAATTAATACCCTTTGAACGCCTGCCTGAATCCCACTCAATATATTATTGCCTGGACTTTTTGAACCGTTCCAATAAAAATCATATCCCATGAATCGATTCGGATTTTTAACCCCGCCCTTAACGGAAACTTGAACTGCGCCAAGCGAATCGTAACATTTAATTGGAGATGAAATCCAAATCTGTCCTTCCATTTTTGTGGGCTGTGCCAAATGAATTGAATCTTTTAACGTGCACCCGTTGAAATCCCGCACCAAAACTTTGTAAAACTCCACATCGGTTTGATTTGCTTTTACACCACTCAAGCTTGCACCAACTTTTACTGATTTATTTCCCAAAAACCACTCAGTAAAATACGGAGACACACCACCAGAAATGGAATCTAGCCTTGCCGCCGCATTTGAAAATCCATAGCATAAAGCATCACTTACCTTTACCATTTTAGCGGTTAATGGATTCGGTTGTTTTAACTCGAAGGAATCCTTATTCTTACACCCGTTTTTATCTATGACTTCTAAATAATACCAACCCGCAGGTATACTATCAATATTTCCATTAGATGTGAAATTACCACCATTCCATGAATATTGATAAGGCATTATTCCACCAGTTACAAAAGATTTTAGACCACCACGCATGCCATAACAAGGTATCGTCCTGTCCAAAGTAATATTTGGAGCATCAGGATTTTGATACACTTCAATGGGTTTAATGATTGTATTTTGACATCCAAACGACGACGTTACCAACAATGTAATGTTGTAAGTACCCGGCTGTGAGAATTTATTGTTAGGGCTAATGTTGGAACTCACATTCCCATCTCCAAATTCCCAATCATACCCCAATGTGCCGTTCCCTGTCACAATTGTACTCTTGTTATAGAAGTTGAAATCATTTCCAATAAAACACTGTTTATCTGCGTTCACAGAAAAGTCAGCTTTGGGCATATCGAAAACCCTAATTGGCACTATGGCTTTATCCGAACATCCCTTTTGTGATGTAACCTTTAATTCAACAAAATAATTCCCATGAGCA
>JGI24768J34885_10000173_pt1 | contig 18115 bp, 5 predicted proteins | sample LakOntMetagenome_FD_34885 | JGI IMG/M metagenome (IMG submission 34885) | reverse complement strand
AATAACCCAGCGAAGTCAACTCCGTGTAGCTATATTAAGGAGGCAACTTGGGCCGTTGAGGCTCTAAGATCTTAGGGCCCTTGGACTTTTTGGCGGCGCAGGCAAAAGTTCCCGCTTAATATAGCTACACAGTTCGTTAAGATGACATGTTATATCCACCAGATGTGCGTGATTTTTTTTTGAAATAAGATCTTAGTTACATTTCAAGAATTGAATGGTTTAGATCATAAAAAACTAAATATATAATCGAATTAATGGTTAGACCGACATAAGACACACATGGACGAGTGCGAACCCTACAATGCCGGTGTGATTGCATCGCACCTTTCATGTGCTGCCATGCGCGAGCTTGCCCAAGTCGAGCTCAATGCGCTCAACGAGTCCCGACAATACATGTTTGAGAACCCTGCATGCCCTCGCTTTAACCAGCTAGCCGATCGCGGCACAGAGTATGCCCTCCAAAAGACACCGGATACATCGAAGAAAGCATGCATCGACAAAAGCCCCAAGTACCAAGACGGCCCTTGGACGGCCGCATTCACAGCACAAGGCCTCGTGGGACCCATGGGATTCGATGCCTCTACCCGCGCAAANACGCGCATGCAATAGGCTTAAAGACAAAACACGATCATTTTTTAAACNATGTGGCCTCTNACCATCGCCGGNAACATTCTACTTCGCTTAAAGCGCCTTGCAACATGCGCATCTAACTTAGTATGCTCGTGTGTNCCATCCACNGTNCTCGAGGTCACATGCATCAATTGCGATACGGATGAAATCACTGAGATCTACAACGCACATAGGCAGTTTTATACATGGTCCCGCGCTCAATCCGAGATAATTCGAGATCTCTCAATTGATAACTTCTACGTCTTTCGAGTTTGGAATGCTGACACCAAAAGCAGCGAATCCTATTTCGTAAGCGGCGAGCATCTGGCTAACTCCTTTCACATGAAGTCACTATACGCACTCTACGGCCTCACCGATTATGGTATCATTGACATGCTGTCCAACTACGTCGAGCTCAATGGCATGTCTCTATCTATTCTCGGCATTTTGGTGCCTGATTTGGACGGAGGGGCGGACAAAGAAGTCTCCTCGCATCACATGATCCAACCTCTNCTGCGATCTCTTGCNATCCCTAACAACATCACGGCGCTTGCCTTTACCATGCTTTGCGAGTACTATAATCTGATAAAGGTGCAGCCTGTAAAACCAAAACCAAAGGTAGAGACCGAGGAGACCAACGCGGCCGAGGAGACTTATGAGGCCGAGGAAACCGAGGAGGCCGAACCGGCCGATAAAGTAACTATTGTGAACTTTGACATGGACGAGACTTCATACTTTGGCGAAGAGTACCTAATGCCTCGACGCAATGAATAGCCGCGCTTAGCGGGATTATTTTTAACAAGGCCTTTTCTGCTCATACGTTAGATGTTGCCCCGCTCGCAACCTTGGTCGACCTCGGGATCAGGGGACACGCATGCGGGGCTTTTTGAAGATATTCAAACAAGGGCCTTGCAATCAGTCTCTATTGGCCAAGCCGCTGGCAAGATCGCGATAGGAAAACGCAACAACTTCATGGGCGTCGAAGCTTGCAAAGAGGCCCGTAATGTCAACGATACGGTGGCAATCGGCTTTCAAGCGGCATCCACTGCAAGTGACGTGCAATTTAGCGTGTACATCGGGGCCTACGCGGGGGCACGGGCATCCGGTGGGGACGAGTCGGTCTTTGCAGGCTACCGCAGCGGCGAGTTCAATCGCGATGGATCCGGCCTCGTCGGAATCGGCGCATACACATTTCGCGAGAACGTCGCTGGATCCTACTCAGTCGCCACCGGATACCGTGCGATGGAGCGATGCCTCGATGGCGACTACAATGCAGCTCACGGCGCATTCGCGTGCCAAGACCTCAGATCAGCACGTTATGTCACGTCCATGGGCTACATGTCCGGCCGCGCCGCAGCAAGAGCAAACTCATCTTGCTATTTCGGAGCATTTGCAGGTTATAGTAATGTCGATGGACAGGATAATGCCTTCTTTGGCTTCCGATCCGGAGAACAAGTTCAAGGCGGGTTCAATTGCGCATTCGGCCCTGGCTCGCTCCAATTCGCATCTAATGCAACCTCTAACATCGCCATCGGACCAAATGCCCTTGCAAATGGCATTAATGCTACTTCATCCATCGTAATAGGAATCAATGCCGGCCTCGCGAACTCAAAGGGATCGCAATCTGTCATCATTGGTGCCGAAGCGGGCGCAGACGGCCAAGGGTCCAATACTGTGCTCATTGGCTACAATGCCGGCCGAGCAGCAGTTGGATCATACTCGGTCGCCATAGGAGCAAGTGCAGCCTTGGCCGCTGCAGCAGACTTTGCCGTNATCATTGGTGCCGATGCAGGCAACAATCTTCGCATTGGGCGCGGAAACGTGCTCATAGGCAACGGAGCAAACTCATTCTTTGAAACAAACTATAATGGAATAGCCATAGGATCCAGCAACACATTCACGAGCGACTATGGCATCGCAATCGGCAATGAGATCCGAAACCAACGTGCAAACTCAATCTTGATCGGGTATGACCTCGAATCTGATGCGAACAATAGTGTCGTTCTCGGAAACAAAATTATATTACAATCCGTCATCTTCTTCCGCGATCCACTTGCCGCCGGCTTCGAAGAAACAGTGCTTGCCGATGCTTCTCTGAAAATTGGTGCAAGTAATATCGTCTATCCGAGACTGGATACATTCGCACGCTCCGGTGTCCCAACTTCAAATATCACAGACCCTAACGTCGGTGGTCCCGTTACTCCAACGACCGGATATGATCTTCGTTTCGCTGTACCAAGTTATACAATAGCGCATGGTGCGTTCTATGCCATAGAATCAAGTGCAAACCTTGGCGAAAGCATACAAGAAGAGGATATCATGCCCGAGTCATCGCTTGCTCTTTCAAACACGAGTACTCCATCGCTTGCATATGGCCTCAATTCATATTCTTTGAAACACACATCAACTGCATCTTTTATGCCCGTGGCAATTCTGGGATCTTNTTCAACCTTCACGATCAATGTTCTCGGATTTGGATGCAACGTTGCTTCCGTACCTATTGCCGTGGCAAAGCGCATTCAGAGATCATTGTATCCTGATACTTCAAAATCACTAACACTCGCATCGAGCCCATTTGCAATCCCTCTAGCAGACATGGCATTCTCTACAACGACATGGCAACCTATTGCATACTTGGCTGATGATGGCCTTCCGCCCCAAAATTTACCGATAGGATCGTGTCANCAAGAGTATTTTGTAATAGATGCGCCGCANTTTGGAAAACTAGCTTCAACGAAAGTGCTTCATCTATCGAACCTTGCATATACACGGCTCCCAGAAAGCGCATTTGCAACAACTGATCAATTGTCAATTTGCCCCGCACTCCGCATAACCGATGATATCAATGTATCGTACCGTGTAACCGGCGCCCGCAATCTTTCGCTTGAGCTTTCCTTTGCCCCAACTCTAAGTCCGCGCCTTTTTGCTAACAATGAAATTGTGTTAACGGGAACAGCAACAATGCCCATTCAATTTGTGAGCATTCCAGTGTTCCCTCAAAACAGCATTATAACCATCACATCTCTTGATGAAAATCTCATCCTTATTGTTAATGGTGAAGAATTCAATGGAATCAATGGGGGGCTGCCTGATCTTCCGACTCTATTTTACTCAAATTCATTGGGTATCAAAGCCGGTGTATTGATAACAAGCACATTTGCACCTATTGCGGGCACCATCACTTACAATGGTACAGATTATGCTTGGTCCGTGAATGTATCACTCGCACAAGAGTCATTGTTGCCATTCGACGCCTTACCCGAAGATATAGATCTTATTGATCCATCTAATGTATTTGTAGTGAAAGAGCCATTATATGGTAAGCTCTTGGGTACACTATACACGAGGACAAACCCTTTCGCAATCACCCCTGACTCAGCTAAAGTCGTTATTGTAGATGAAATAACAAATGCATCCCGAGATTTAACATTGACATTCCCCCCACCACCAAACATATTTACATCCGATTTTACAACCGCACTCAACAGCTATATACAAGTCACTGAAGCCCCTGTCTTTACGTATTCACTCGAGAGTATTGATTACATGAATAAATTTGTGAGTAATGTTGTCATTTCTAACACCAATACATATGATATTGACGGTTCGCTCTTTTCGTCAACTAGCACATCTACCTCAAATGTTATCTTGAATTACAATCCAAGTGAATACTATCACACAAGAACCTCAAATTTGTTCATTTCTAGCAATTTAGAAGTCGCAAGCACTGAATCGGGAGGGGCGCTTGATGGGCTCTTTTACACGTATGTTTTTAACACTATTACAAGCAATATAGGTCCCGGCGAATCATCAAACATAATCATAAGCCCTCAAATCATATCCACAAGCGATGTTGTGCCGCAACAAGAGTATCTTGGACTTTCATCAAACATCTCTATTGCATATGACCTTGACATCGTTCAAATTAATATGCAAGCAGTTCGCATTATTACAAATCGAGTCGTATCGGAGCTCAAGACCTACAACTACGTTTCAAGCATGGACTCGGATCCGATGTACACTTCGAACGTTCCAAAAACGAATGTGGCCACTCCTGAAACTATATCTATATCATCACCGACAGTGACTACAACCGGTCCATTGTTTGATGTTTCGAGTAACATGCTTCGATCTTACACATACACGGTAAAGGAGCCGGTTGTTCCCCTAAACCATAATTTCTTCTCCTTTGCAGCACCGGGTATCTTAACAACCAACAAAATCGGTGGCTTTATCGAAAGGAACATAGGGCCAGTGTCATCCGTCACTCAAAATGCAATCAACTCGCGATCTGCATGGATCCGGGTAGATAACGAGTTCTCAAATGCTTCATTTAACGGCACGAGCATCAATGTGACNCGTTCGACAATTTTAACAACAAGCGATACCATTGCCATAAACATGAGTCTTTACGAGCCTTATACAGACCGCATTCCTCTTTCTAGTATATTCACAGAAGCGAACATATCAGTACCTGAACTTGCCACAAGGATCCAAGTTATCGATGTGCTCAATGGAGCAATGGTAACAACAAATGAACTGACGAATGCGGTTGCGATGACAAGAACCTCTATAATAGACGGTGTTTACCAAGTAACAGGTAAGTATCCATCGGACACATTGCGGTTCTTCTTCATCGATGAAGAAACTAATGCAATTTCTACCATTTATACCATTCGAATGAGCTTATTGCGTCGTGCAAACCCAAGCATTGGCCAAGATCTTAACATAGGACTTTCATCAAATTACGATCCAAGTTTATCAAGTGCTTTCTATGCGTCGCAACCAGGACTGAATAACTCGGAATTAAAAGTGATAACATCGGGAGGTACCACGAATCCGGCTACCTTTACAATGGAGCATTTGCTAGCCGGGAATGTTACAATAATTGGAGCACCGACCAGTATTCCATACCAATTGCGTAACAATTCTACTAATAGCATTCTGGAAAGTGGATTATCATATCCCTTAAGGATCTACAACCATGCTTCTTGGCCCGATCCTACTAATACTCTTACCGAGATTCGCATTCAAGCAATTGGGAGCAACTTCTCACCAAATGTAACAAAGCATGGAGCCTTTTGGTCCGAGTTTCAAACTCGATCAATTCTTGGAGCAGCACCGAATGCACTCAATGTCATTATAAAGGATATTCCGCAAGAGATAGGATTTCTATGGTCGAGTAACACAAGCAATGCCTTAGCGAGCAAAGTGTCATATACTAGTCTCGATGTCAATGCACGGTCTCTTGTATTCATCCCGCGAGTACCTGGACCTAGCGGCCTTTCAAATGTAACAGCAAACATGCAATTTGAATTGAGCGGGCGTGTATCTCCATTGTACCCCATAGTGATCAAGAACTACATAAGCCGCTTCCCATACACGTCAATCCAATCTGAGCCCGCGGACATTCCACGGAGCATCGGATTAGTGAACGACGGATGGACATGGACGAAGCCGACGAGCTCGACATGGCGCCTTGCACGGGGAGGCAATGAAGAACTATTTAATGGCATTTGGTCCATAGCCGACCCACTTGAACCCATTGTGCGAAATAGTATAAATTCTAACTACCAATTTACTATTGATCAAGCCGATCGATTTTCAATTGCACTTCCAACTATAGCTTCCTCGACAACCTACTATGTATCTCAGCCGCCAACACATGGAATCATAGCAAAGTCCACGGCACCCGGTTTTCCCATCGTGTCATTCGCATCCGACGATCAAGTGTTTTACCAACACCTCGGGGCTTCAAGTCCCACCACAGATACGTTTGAACTGCGCTCTGCGCAAAATCCGTATGAGCTTGGAGTTGGAAGAACAACATACGATGTCACCATACTCCCATTGCCTATAGTAAATCGTAATAACATAGATAATGTCTATTACACATCATCGGCAATAGCCCTTGCAACGCAACAATCCCTATTTTCCAATATGACCGTAAATGGAACAGATTCGGAGAGTGCTCTTATAGTCACAAGTTCGCAAGGTCTAAGCTTTGTGCAAGAAACAAACCGCGTGCTAATTGCGGGAAATGATGCCCTTTATTCAGTAAATCAAACAAATCTTGCAGATTACTTCTTTAATCTTGCCCCGGTCGCACAAGCAACACAAGTAAACGCGTTAAGTGCATACGATGCGTACAACCAGCTGTTTATTTACAAGTACTCGGTTCTACTAAATCAGTTCTATAGCTCGAATATCATCACTCTTCCGCAACAACCTATCATGCAAAACATATCATACAATATGAACTCAAATCTTGTGGGGTATGATAACATTCAAGATAAGATAGTGAATATCGAGTTCCAAGTACAACCCACACAACCTTTTGCTGCATCTGTAGATGCAACGGCATTCTTGAGAACATATGCATTCACGTTTATTCTTAAAAATCTAGATGGTTCGGCACTGTTCACAAAAGAATTCACGAAAGATGATGGCCTCTTATTTGATGCTTGGAATACTATAACATTTTTGAACATAGATGCGGACGCTGATAATGTGGCAACACTTTCAATCAATGGCATACGAGCAATGGGTCCTGTAGAGCCAATTAGCTTTGCCACACTCGGAGAGATCACCATCGAAATGAACACACGATCGCCTCCTAACTTTATTGAAAGTGGCCTATTCACGCAAGAGTTTGGCGGGCTTGGGGGCCTAAATGGCACTTTTAACCTTACCAACTATCGCACCGAGATCTTGTTCCGCAATTTTGAGGTCACTGCGACTACGTATACGGCAAATGAGGTTCAAACTGATATCCACAACATCATCATTGGCAAGGACATTATCGTTCGCGGGTTCGACAATATTTGCATGGGCAATCGTTTCAGAACATCAGGTCGCAACTCTATTATCTTTGGGAATGACATCGGTGAATCGAAAAATAGTATTGGCGGAGAGATCAATGATGTATATGAGAGCATCATCATAGGAACGCAATCATTTCAGAACTCAATAGTTCGTGATGTCATTGCAATGGGTCGTAATATTCTAAATGATTTGTCTCAAGCACCACTCACTCGCGTATCAGATTTCTTGTCAAAGCGCCCTGTTCTTATAGGAAATGACATAAGCGCCGACAGCATTGACTTTCACGTAAATATTGACAATACATTTCTTAAAACAAATGTCGGGGGTCAACAGATCTACCTTGGCATAAAAGGTGAAGCTGTGGCGGTTGGATATGAAACGAATGCCCAATTGCCGGTGGGTGGCATTTACACACGCCATCATATCGCGACACCGCGAGTCGTGATTGAATGCACGGGCACCGGTGTCCAACATGGTGATGTCGTCACTGTCATTGGCATGAATCCTAGCATGCAAAGTATGGGCGGGATGGACGAGCCCATACCAATAGTTGAATCAATAACAAGCGCAAATGGCTCGTTGGCAAGTGTTTTTGTACTTGGCATGGCCCATATTGTCAACGGATCGACAGTTTTTGTTACTATCAACGGACTCCAAACGCTTGAGATGGATGCTCTTCCCATGGGGCTTATACCCGGGCAAATGATATACGTAAATACGAGTGGTGGCTTGGATGCAACGGGAGGTGGGGTTGGCTCGCTTGGCCGCTTCTTACATGGTACAACAATCTTTGTCAATCCGACTTCTTAACATATTGAGGTTGGTATAAAGGCTAGGGACCGTTTTTCTAATTAGATAGCAGGGTCGCACGCATGCCAATAAACAGCGTGTCGTACAGTCGTTACAAACCAACGGAACTTGTCATCCATTCTTTGGGGATTGGCGTGTCTAGCAATACAAATGAAAATCTTGGTTTGTCGGGCACGCAACACCTAGTGGTGGGGGAGACTCTTGTGGGAAATCTTAAAAACTATGGGCTGATCGTCGACAAACAAGGCATTGCCATCAACTCGACCATTCCAAATCGTACTGCCTTTAGCAATGAATACGCTCTTGTGGTGGAAGGGAACATGTTTGTCCGAGGGAGTATTACGGCATGCAACTATCTTGGTGGTGTTGGGATTGGTACAAGCGGCGGTGGCGGTGCTGGCGGAGACAGCATATGGGAGTCAACAGAGCTCTCGAGTATCGGAGTGAATGGTATCTATTACCCGGGCAAGATCACTGTGGGTAATTTGGGCACCTTTGCAGTAGCATCGAACAACGCACATGCCGTGAATGTTGTTGAGTCTGCCAACAGCAGCATTGAGAACATTCAACTAAACATCAACAACACACAAAATGCCATATTGCGAATGGGTGTCCTCGGAACAGCCGAAGAGTCGCCTGCCATCATCAACACGAGTACCGGCACGGGTCTCGAGATTCATGTAGGCCGAAATCAAGCCTACTTTGAAGAAAGATATGGTGGTGAAGAAATTCCCTCTTATGGAACGGTGGCATCAAATGCACCGCATCTCATGATTGACTCGGTGGGCAATGTGGGAATTCATACAAGCATAATTCCATTGCGAACATATGAGCAGTCTCTTGGTGTAAGCACTACTACAGGTGTGATCTTTCCGAATGTTACGGAATCAATGAGCCTTGATGTCAATGGTTCTCTTATGGCTTCTAATATTCTGATTTGGGACTATCAAGCTCAAGAGAACGTTAACATCGATCGCCTTTATGTCCGCCGCCTCGGACTTACATATAATCCGGATCAGGTTATCCCGGGGTCGTTCGCACCCGGAAACTACATATTCCAAGAAAAGTTGTCCGTAGGTGGCTCAATCGATCCAGACTACGATTTGACCGTGAATGGGGATGCAATTATTAAAAACAACCTGCGCGTCATGGGAAACTCCGAGCTAAACCGTGTCAATGTATTTGAGTCTATTATGTTCGATGTAGCATCGTTTTGCAACGACATCTTTGTGCACCGTGATGCTATTATTCGTGAAAGCATTCGGCTTAAGGGCGGTATGTTCATAGAAGTTCCTGAGGGGGCCAATACGATGTCATGGTGCAACATTCAGTTCACAGTAGCCGATGCAAACTTTTCAAACATAAACATTTACGGAGCAGGAATCACCACACCCGGCCGTCTTGGAGTGGGCATCAATCCTAATCCGGGCTTTGATGAAGTTAACAACCAGTTTGTTGTCCGTAAACGCGACCCAGACCTATTTGAACTTGAGCTTTATGACAAGGGATCCCACGAGGTCATGCATAAAGCAGCATATATAGGACATCCTCTCACTTCCAATGAGCGCATTACAGACGGATCACTTGTGATTGCTACACCTGATGCATTTGATCCCGAGTTCAATTATAGAAATGCCGGGCCGGCCCCTCAAAACATCTATATGTACCCGGGGGCATACAAGCATGGGGCGTGCAACTACATTGTCACAGAGGCCTCTCCACCTGTTTTAAATGCGCACCACACGAAGCGCGTGGGCATTCTTACATTCGATCCTGTATCCACACTCGATGTTCGCGGGTCCATGGCAATTACAGGAAACATCTATAAGATACCGGCTGGTGCGACGACTATTGAGGAATCAACACCGAATGTTGGCTTTTGGCTGGAAAGAGGTTATGCTGCAATCCTATCGTCAGAGGGCTCTTTTCCGGCATTTCGCGGCATCGAGTATACAAATTCCAATGCTCCTTATGTTGGCATTCACACTGATCCGGATCCTCGTTACGGCGTTACGGCCGCACGTGGAATTAAGAGTCTTGACGGTTTCTTCACTCCTGATCACCGTCGCATGGGAGATTGGATACATTCCACGTATTCGTCGAACTTGAATGCCGCAGACACAACACGATGGGCACCAATTTACACATTGGCTAATGTGGGCATTGGAATCACGGCACCCACTGCGTCATTCGAGATTAAGAACCCGCGAGCTGGCCCCACAAAGCTGCGACTTATTCGAGGCGATGAAACGAACACCACGGCAATTGAAATGGGAAGCATTACAACACCATGGGGACTTTCTGCAAACACGGATACCAAACGCTTTACTCTGGACTACGGAGGCCATGTATCACTCTTTTCACAATACAATGAACTCCTTGAGCGTCCTCAACTCGTGGCAGGGAGTAATACAAACGTCTTAACTTCGACTTTTAACAACAAAAAAGATGCAGTTTTTACTGTCGATGGTGACATGAGTGTTGTGGGAGATGTTTATGCAAGCAATGTGCATGTGAGCGGAGGTTACTATGCAAACGGCATATTTATAGTAAATGAAAACTTGTCCCAAAGTGAAGCACCAGCATTAAGAGATGACGATGTGTTCATTTCCGGCCAACGCATCATTATGATGCCAAACAATGGTGTGATGATCGGAAACAGAACGAGCGAGACTGATGTGAATGATGCGACTATCCCCCTCCGTGTATTTCAACCCCGAACCTTGTCCAAGGATAGCACAATTGCTCGGTTTAGCACAAATGCCATAGATGGGTTGCTCGAATTGGTCGCTGGTAATCGCAAGCTTAAATTCGGGTTCTTTCAACAAAACCTTGCAACTACTTTCGGCTTTATGAATGCGGACAACACACCATACCTGTCATTCAATGCGGATATGACGGATAAGTATGTTGGTTTCAACAATACACGACCCCCGAGTGCATCTCTGCATGTTCAAAACTCTACATCTGGATCAAATATGTTAAAGCTCACTCGGTATGCAGAGGGGTCTGATATATCGGGATTTGCTCCTGAGATTGAATTGCAAAAGATCGTGGATTTCAGCACAGAGCAACAAGATTCAAGTTGGATTATCAGCGGCCCGAATGCAAGCTTCCAGCAAAAGCTAACGTTCGATTATGTTCAACGGAGTGGTGAAAGTGCCGTTACTCGCACCGAGGTGTTTTCTCTATCATCTAACGGTTGTATTGGACTCGGCACTCCTACACCCGAATTTGCGATTGACATTGTTGGCACAGGAAAACGTGGATCTATTCGCATGTATAACACCGCAGAGGACCCTCTACCACAACTGATCTTCCAATCGGGCCCATCGAATGCCTTTGGTGCCGATTACTTGACAGACTACCGCTTTTACTCTTCGAATAATGAGTTTATCTTTGATATGCAAAATGATACTATGTACAAAAAGATACTGCACGTCGACGAGTCGGCACATGTGGGCATAAACACTCTTCCGTCGGCGGAGTATGCTCTGAATGTGGGAGGAGCAATCAATGTACAAGAAGGGTTTTTCATAGATGGATCCCCACTTTTCTCCGAGAAGGGTGTTAATTTGTATGCCGATAATCTCTTCTTGCGACCGCGGCCTCTTGAGTATGGAGGTGTTGTAGTCAACTACAATCGGCCAACTAGCAACTTGTTCTATATTGTCAGCGGCCGAGATGCAAATATGCTCACACTAGATTCTACGTTCGATGAGTCGCAGATACATTTTCGAACGCGGCGATCCGATACAGCCCCTACGTATTTTGACGTAGGCCGGATGGCTCTCAGCAACAATGCGTTTATTTGGTCATTCAAAGCCAATGCGGGAAGCGATCTTTACTTCCCTGCGACGGATACTGGCTACACAAAGTCAATGGTTGTTAAAACAGATGGCATCAGCTTGCTCGAGCCAGGTACTGGTATTTCAATTGGCGCCTCGGTGCGCATGAATGACACCGTGGCTGGGCTTGTGATCGACTTGTATGACGAAAGTGCAGAGGTAAAAGGATCGCTTCATGTTAATTGTAATGTAACGGTCAATGACATGTCGTTTCCATATAGCCATGTAACTTCGGAGGATCCTGCAAATGCCGTTTTCGTAATTCGGCCTTCGGTAGAGGGCGCTTCCATGCCCACAGGGCTGGGATTGACTATGACGAGCAATGGGTTTACCGGAATAAACTCGGGGACCCCAGTTGTTGACTTTCAAGTGGGTAATGACATCTTTATGAACTCAAATATTGGCATTGGAACATCAAACCCGCAAACACCGCTTCATGTCATCGGCCTATCAACATTTGCGGGATCTTTGATGCCCGAGACAGGGATCGCATACGATCTGGGTGCGCCGGACATGCGATGGCGTGATCTTTATCTTTCGGGTGGTTCTTTGGACATAGGAGGCACACAAGTGTCGCGTAATGTTGTGGATCTTGGTGCGGACGGTGCATTACGTGTTCACGACCAAGAGACTAATGAGCTCCGTGCAATGGTAACAAGCCAGGTAATCTTTGACGACATCAATGCGCTCAAAATACGACCATCGGTTGTGACTGATAAAACGAACTCACCTCTTGTGTTTACAATGTCAAACATGAATGGAGAAACGCTGGTTTATCAACCAGTGGTTAAATCGCCCGTATCGGATGGCACTGGATTCGGAATAGAAATACCAGAAGCCATGTTGCACATTGTTGCACCGGCAAGGACATCATTCCCAACACTCATTATTGATCACTTGGGAACGAATAATACCGATGTACTTGAAGTGCGCGTCAATGGCTCGACTGTCTCTAAAATGGATCGCATTGGCAACCTCACTCATCAAAAGGATCTATCTGTAACAAATGCAAAGCTACAAGTGACTCCAAGCTTCGTTGTCGATGCACGGACCGCACAAAATGAATACATTCAAGGGGTGAATCGGGTGGGCAATGTCGTGAGGTTTAATCCGGCACAAAGCTTGACATCTCCGTTGTTCTACTTCTCTAGCAACCAAGGAGGTATGGGTGGAAACGCGAGTCTGTCTTTTGTGTCGTCAGAAGCCTCGTCTCAAGCAACCATAGGATCGACGCTTGAAGACATTTACATAACTGTCACTGTTCAAAGCATCGCCGGAACTCCCAAGTTCTTCTTAAATGGTGTGCAAACACCTACATCATTTGTTCTTTATACAAACCATAAGTATATATTTGATCAATCTGACATTAGCAACACAGGGTACCCACTACGCCTTGCCATTGATAGCGTAAACAATACAGAATATACCAATGGGGTGGCATTTGTTGGAATGCCAGGTGCGGCCGGTGCATACACTGAGCTTCTGGCGACATACTCGACGCCCAAAGATCTGTACTACTTTAGCCCAAATGCCATTGAGATGGGATCTCCGAGCACTTTGGAGATTCGAACCGAATTTCGCGTGACCGTCGCGAATGGCAAGTTCTTCATTAGCGGAGAGCTAACTCCATCGCTTGTGTTGATAGCAGGGCGATCTTACGAGTTCAATCAAACAAATGAAACAAACATCGGCTTTCCTATGTCCTTCTCGACGGTCCGTGATGCCGGGCGATCCTTTAATACCAAATTCGAGGCAACTTTCTCAAATGTAGTGACATGCTTGGACGACGTGGCCATAAACGGCGATCTCGATGTCAGTGGAAATATACGTAACTCCGGCAATGTCATAACATCGTCTGACATGCGGCTCAAAAAGGATATGATTCGGATCACTGGGGCATTGGACAAGCTTGAAGCCTTAAATGGATATACTTTCACCAAGATCATCGGTGGCCAAGACAACTCGCGGCGCGACACCGGTGTTGTTGCCCAAGAGGTCCGCGCTGTTTTACCGGAAGCTGTCGAAGAGAACCCAACAACCGGCCTTCTCAGTGTGGCCTACGGTAATATGATGGGATTGATGATCGAGGCTATCAAGGAATTGCGTGAAGAAGTGAGAGGCTTGGCAAATAGCAGGCAATAATAGCTAAATGACAATAGGCTTTTCATGGCCCACTACAAGGCCAAGATTCACATGGACGGGAAAGCCCGCCTCGGCCAGGTTCTTGCAGAAAGACACATCTTCCGAGCACATGTCGCGAATGACCATTGGTACTGGATCAGGAACAGTTCCATCGGCACCTGCCGGACCCTGGGCCATAGCATGGATCTCCTCGAGTGGACGGTGGAAGTAAGGGTACGAAAGTGCCTCAAGGGCCTCGCGACGAACACACATGAAGCCCATGCCATTGTACGCAACTTCTAGGAACTTGAGTCCCGTTGTGTTGCGGTACTCCTCGACCTCTCGCGGGCTAATGAACTTGAAGCTCCCATTCTTTTTGTAATGCTCAATGTCCCAATCTTTCACACAAGCAAAGTTACCATCGGTCATCCGGTAAAGGCCAGACACGACCGGGTGGTGCTCAGCGTTATCGAGGAGTTCAACTATCTGTGACGGCGTAAATACGATGTCTGAGTCAATCGTAAGCCAGTAGTCATAGGCAAGGTTGGGAAAGGGCTTCTGCTCCGATCCCCGTAGAACATTAAGGCCAAGTGTCTTCATTCGCGAAAAGGATACGAACGACGAGTATGCGGGACTGATGACCACATTGTACCGGTTCGAATTCCATAGCGCATAAAGAGATTGCACGAGGCTAATGACAAAGTTATCGCTGAATTGGCGACCGGGGAGCGCAAGCACAACCGTCTTTTTCACGGGAGCCGCCGACATGTCTTTTAATACTAAGGCTAGCACTCTTGTCTTTAAATAGGCGTAAAGGTCCGCGAAGCCGCGAGAGGCAATAGAATCTACGTCTCTAGTAAGGCAGGTATGGCGAATCGACGAGGAGAAGACATCCTCGGGTCACATCCCGCAGATTTTCTAAGCACGCTATCGAATGCAGAGGTGCTCACCATGGGATCTTATAGTTCCAACGGTTCCTACATGCGATTTTATCAAGATAACAAGTATGATGAGAAGCACGTTCTTTTCGGATACAGCAATGGCGGAGCGAGGCTTTGGAGCGAAAACAATGCACCAGTGAAGTTGGATGTACAAGGGTCTATTGCGACCTCCAATTTACGGAGCATTTACCCGGATGGAATCATAGATGTTACCGGGACGAGCTTTTACGGCGTTTCGAATTTGAAGATAACAGGTACCATTCTAAATGCAACAGGAAACCCATTGAAGCTTGGCGGTGGCGGTGTTACTGATTTCGAAATAATTCGAGATGACGTTGCTTTACTTGATCCCGACCTTGCGAGCATTATCGATCCTACGATAACTAGCACCGGTGTAAAAAAGACCTTCACGCTCCCATTCGGCGACACTGGCGTAGAGCCGGATCCCTTTAACCAAAAGTTCATTTACGCAACAGGGAGCGACTACGAATTCGATGTATACTCATCAAACCTCGATGGATCGTGTAACATCCGCTCATTCCAACAATTATCGCCTGGGATCCAAGAGTTCCAATACATTTGGACGACGGATAAATGGTCTTACGTGTCACAAGATGCAGGAGCGGCAGCACTTTCTTCATACAACATTGTAACTGCAAATCAAACACTAACTACCGATGCACCTTTATTGGATGATCATGTCTTGTTTAATATGAAACTAGTCGCAGGAGCGCGATATCTGATCAATGCCAATCTTCCTTTCGAGAACTATGGCAATAATGACCCAACTAGCGACACATGGGCTAACCTCGGACTTTTTGAGGGGATTGTCCCGGTATCATCGAATGCATACATACAATCGGTTCCCTTCAAGACCATGAGTTTGTCTTCCGGAAATAGTGTTTCAATCAACTTCTTTGTGGATATGACTGAGCAGCCCACGCAAAACTACAACATTTCTATATTCGGTGGCGATGGCGACGCACTCCTGTTCAGCGCAAGTGCCCAGCTCAGCGTGATCACTCTTGTGACATCGCGTGGTCTTGGTTCGCATGACAAGGCCATCGTGCGCCGTAGTATTCAATGCAATCCTCTAAAGCATGTCGAAACCATTGAATCCGAAAAAACTGTATTTGTCTTGTCGATTGAAGGGAACTTTGAGGCCACACCGCAAAAGGTTGACTTTTATGTGAATGGGGTAAAGTATGTTTACCTTTCGAGTACCCAAAATGACTATGATGTAACTTACACCTACAATACTTTGAATAATACAACGACGTTCACTCTGACTTCTATGTCCATCCTTCATGTTTCGGATATAGTCGACATCACTGTTTGGCCCACGGCTGCCTTAAGTGATTATTACACTTCGGGGTACTTTTATCAAAATGTAACTTCTCTCTTTACGAGCATTCCGTGGCTACATGTTGATCCAGCTGCGACGATCAATCCTGCGATCCGCACTACGAAGGACGTGGTAATAGATGGCGATGTGTATGTCAGGGGGCAAGTGTACACATCATGCAATACGCTTCTCTTTCCAGGAGGCATATCATACGACACGACGCTTGATTATGCAAATAGTAATGTCTTTGGGACCACGAACCTAATAGATGGTGCTGTAACGCCCCAAAAGATGAACCTAAATGATAACTTGTTGCCCGTGTTCGATGCCGTGTATGATATAGGATCTCCCGAGTTCAAATGGAGCTCAATGTACACGTGCAATCTCACGACACATGATCTGAACTTCACAGGGCAATTTACGCAAGATGGAGTTGCCTATCAATCAAGCAAGTGGACACAATATGACACAACTTCAAACATATTTTACCCAGATGGAAACGTTGGCATAGGTGTGTCGTCGATTGCAACGGGAAACCGCTTAGAAGTAGGAGGCCCTTTCGAAGCAACGACACTAAAAGGAGATGGTTCGAACTTGACGAACTTACAAACCGAGCAGCTAGTTGGTCAGGTGTCAGTGGCGAACGGAGGGACCGGGACAAACACGCTCACAGCAAATAGAGTCCTTTTGGGAAATGGATCTAGTGCGGTGATTGCTCAATCGGATTTGGTATGGGAAACTGGGCGGCTCGGCATTGGGACGACGCCTTCCGCAAGCGAGACAAACTTGGCCCTTCATGTCAATGGAAACGTGCGAGCCACGACGTTTATTGGAAGTGGTGCACAGATAACTACGCTCCAAGCTAGCAACATTACCGGAACAGTGCCAATGTCGCAAGGTGGCATAGGAACAACATCTTTTACAGCGAACAAGCTTTTAATTGGAAATGGTACCGGGATCATCTTTGCACCTGCTAACTTGCATTGGGATGGGACAAACCTTGGGATCGGTACTTCAGCACCTACATCAAAGCTCCAAGTTGCAGGAGTCATAGAGGGAAATGTGTTCTCGGGAAATGGCTCGAACTTAACAAACTTATTGACAAGTAGACTCTCGGGCCAAGTTCCTGTTAGTAATGGTGGGACTGGGACAAATTCATTGACACAATTCAAATTATTAGTGGGAGCAGGGACGGGATCTGTCTCAACGCCAACTGAATTGCATTGGTCTGGAACAGATGCTGCGCCTGCCGGAAATTTAGGCATTGGTACAGCTTCCCCAACCCAAAAGCTCCATGTAAATGGAAAAACATACATATCAACCTCACTTGGGGTGGGTGCAACTCCAAGCGACACTACGGGAGATATCCGTGCGACGCATGACATCACTGCATTCTATTCATCGGATCGGCGGCTAAAGAACAACATCATTCCGATCCCCGATGCTCTTGCAAAGGTTCGCTCTATCAGTGGTGTAAGTTTCGATTGGTGCGAAGATTACATACAGCGGAATGGGGGCGAGGATGGGTACTTCGTACGTCGACATGATGTGGGTGTCATAGCACAAGAGCTCGAGGCCGTCATGCCCGAGGTGGTCGCAGATCGCGCAGATGGCTT
>JGI24768J34885_10000170_pt1 | contig 18224 bp, 2 predicted proteins | sample LakOntMetagenome_FD_34885 | JGI IMG/M metagenome (IMG submission 34885) | reverse complement strand
ATTCCTTTCTGCGTGCCAACACGTGAGTGCTGGGTCTGATAAACTGAATAAAAGCTGCTGTAACTAGTGGAAAACCATCATTGAGGGGCAGCATGGCATTTGCAGTTAGGATAAAACACAACTATAAGCTAATCTCGGAGAAATCCCTTGTCGGTCTGGCCGTGCCCAATATGACGCAGACACAGTAGAATTCGTTCAGTCCCCGCGAGAAAATCATCGATCCATCGGTGGTTAGCTCGTCCCCGGATTCGCACACCTCACAAAACACCTAAAACCACATGATACCAGAGGCCGTCCGGAAATCCTTCTCCAGATAGTATTAGCCTTTCCTCACCTACGCTCGCAGGCCAAGGCCAGCCACCCGCTTAACGGGCCAAATAGCCATCCAATTACCATAGGATGCGCTGCGATAAATCCCGAAGCTTCGGTCCTGCCAAGAGCTTTGTAAAAATATCCGCCAGGTTGGTCTCACCATCTTCCTTTGCAATCCGCACAGTCCCCGCAGCTTGTGCCTCGCGGGTGCGATGGTAAGCGATAGCCTGGTGCTTCTTCTTTAACGTCGACTCTGGCCTGGTCGAGTTCTTCACAACCGCCTCATTATCACAGAAAACATTGCAAGGATCTTCAACCGGAACNCCCATCATCCTTAGCTTATACCGCAGACCCTCAATCAACTCGACCGCAATCTTCATGGCAATAAACTCCGAGCCAAACGTGGACGATTCCACAGTGTTCTGCCGCTTGGAATACCAAATGATCGGCGCCCGATTGATGTACAGAATCACACCAGTATGCGACCGACGCGTCAACTGACACCCTGCATGATCAGCATCGACAAAACAGGTCATCATCACTGGTTTCCCTCGCGGTTCAGGCATGTTCTCCGGTATCGCTTCCTTTGCATCAGGGTAATACTTCGACCAATCCTGTGTTGCAAATCGTCGCGGGTCGTAGCTCGGCTCCGTGTCATCAAATACCATCGTCGATCGGTCATACTGCTTAAGATAGGCAAACACATGGAACAACTGCTGGAGATGACCTTCCCTTGCGGACACAAGGTACCGAGACATAAGGGAAACCGGCATCAAGATGTCCACTCTTCCAAGTTCACAAATCCACCGCAAGACACCGACCAATCCCTGATAGTAGTTGAGTCGCTGTGCATCCAACTCTGCAGTTTGATCCAACTCTGGCCGATACCCTTGACTTAACGGAGTTGTCGTGCGCTTCGGCAAACCCAACCCCACGTTCTCCAACTCAGTTTCGACGTCCTTGACAGCTCTTGCCACATACTTGGATGAGGACATGGCCCACCTGACCTTTCCCGGTTCGTCAGACTCGGGTATCTTGAACTGTTTGACTTCCGCTCCAAGGTATACGTCAGGCGCCTTAACACTTCCGTCCTTCAACTTGTAAACCTTCGACAAGGCATCCATCACCTGCTTCGGTTCCGTATCGAGGCAGAGGATATCGTCGACATATGCCAAAACATAACTGTAGAACTTGGTTCCATTAGCCTTCGTCGCGGCCTTCATCCACACATCCGGGTCCGCCTTACAACTCTTGTAGCCCATGTCCCGAAGCGACGCAGCGAGATGGTCCCTGAATCGCGCTCCCGACGACTTCATACCGTATAGGGCGCGCACAATCTTAGCCGGTCGTCCTCTCAAATCGGGAGGGAACTCCAAACCAGCGACAACATATAGCCTCTCTTCGGTCGGCGCCGAGAGGTAGGCGTTCTGAATGTCTGCCGCCAAGATATCGAGCCCATTCAACGCCGCAAGAGTGAAAGCGATCCGAACGCTGTCGCGTGAGACGACGCTCGAGAAGGTCATTTCCTTTGGTACTTCGTGTTTTGCACCATTCAGAACCAATCTCGCTTTCCTCGTCAGGTCAAACTTAATGTCAAATATCATATGACATGTCGCTTTTGCATACCCAACTGGCGGGTTCTGATCATCGCTGAACTCAAACGCCACCATCACGTTTCTCATTTCCTTTTCAATGGCATCCCGCCAAAAGGTTGTCCCCGTTCTGCGATCAATCGCCAGCGCCTCTGCCACCGTCTTCGGCAGTTCAACGCCATACTTGTGCGATCTCAGCCAATACTTGGTGGACTTTACCTTCTTGATTACTCGATCCCGACGACGAAGCACATCTCGTACCCACCAAGCAAACGCAGGTTCCTCTGCAATCTTGTTGGCGACCGCGTACTCTGCCACTTCAACCGGGTTTGACTCCTTCAAATCCTTCAGCGGAATCCAATCAGTGCTGCCGTCTTTCCAGGAGACCAAGAGTTTCCAACCTCTTGTTGTCAACTTAGGACGTCGCTGCCCATGGCGGTTCTCAATGAAGCCGTCGTCCTTCGACAGTGCCGAACCATCCCTCTTATGGTCGGTGATCTCTTGCAGAATGGCAAAGTGGCGACCTTCCTCGTCGACTTGCGAGTATAAATTCTCAGCAATCACATTCGCGGTATAAGTCGCGGTCGAACCGTCTGGAAATTCAACCTGGTACTCCCGGGTGTCCAGGATCGGATTTGAGTGCCGCACGCCGAGTGGATTACCGTCCCTTCCGTGTGTCCGACCAACAACCTTCGCTCGTACCACGTCGTCGCCACGTGGCAACAGCACACTCGCCGAGATATACTCGTCCATAGATTCTGGCGTGAAGTCGTCCGCATCGGACTTGGTTGACTCGGGTTCAAGCGGTTCAATGTCATCGTCCGCATCCCGTTCCGNTTCTTGAACTTCTTCAATCGACGGAAACAACCCATCGAAGNCCTCTTCGACTTCGGATTGACGTTTGCTGTCGCCAATCCGGTCCTGCACTTTCTCATCGAAGTGCTGCTTGGCTTCGATAGTGTGTTGGGCCCTTTCAGACTCGTCCCCGATCAGGAAGACCGTCGACCTTGCAATCGGTCGACAGGAGATCGGCAAGATCCAATGACAATTACCGCTGCCTATTCCTTTCGCCGGACCCAACCATCGACCAAGTTTCGTCTCGCCGTCATGGTCCAAGAAGTGCACCCACTGGTACCATCCGAACTGAACGTACATCGAGATATCGGGCGTGTCGCCATCAACCCGTTCCGCCGGAACTCGACCGTTCAACACCGGCGTGTCATGTGCTGTCAGCCTCCGTGTTCCAGCGTACCACTCGCCGCAGAAGCACCAAGTCCTCTTTGGTGATCCCTCAGATTGCATGAACCTCCGAATTCCACGCTTAATCGCTCGAATCGAACTCTCCGCCTTGTTCTGCCAAGGGCTGTAAGGCTCCGTCAGCGTTTGGCGGATCTGATAGTCCCGGACGACGTCCTGCCAGTGCCGAGTTCTCTGTTCCAAGGCACCATCCGATATCAACCAACCTGGGACCCCAGACTCTTGGATGAAACCCAACAGTCCCCGGGAGGCGTCCGCCTTCGATTTAAGCGGGTAAAACTCGTCGTACCCGTACCCATCGGTGAAGACTTGGGCACAGGTGTATCCACGCAGCGAAATCGTCGGAGAAAACATCGTGTCTGTGTAAAACTTCCCCGACAACCTTGGATATCGAATCGCCTGCTGTCGTGTTTTGAACCGCCGCGCCACCGGATGGACATACTTCCTGACTCCAACTTGCGTTGTGACCTCCAGCGTCCGCTTCGCAGTCTCCAATCCCAATCCCCATCGCTTTGCTAGAACTTCCTTCGTGATCACTGAATCCGGCGACGACGTCGCCACAGCATAGAGCTCATGATCCGAACCGATCATGCAAATTCCATCTCCTCTCAGGTCCCCGCCCGAGACATTCACCCATTCCTCGAGTCGTTCCGCCAAGAGACCGTCTTCAGCGCTTGCCACGGCCAAAATTTCCCTCGGAGTCATCAAACTCATCACTTCGTGCAGGTTTCCCCGCGTTCCTGTCCCCGAAAGCTGCATCGTGGTGCTGACCATCGAAACCTTAGAGTCGCCTCGCTCGCGGAGCTGTGTCTCAGTCTGACCGAAGTGTGGGGATCTTGGATCCCACGCCGCCTCAGACGTCATTACCAGTCGCGTGCAGTTCGCAATCTCATCGTCGGTGGGTCTTCTCGAAGTAAAATACGAGACCACACCCTCCATCTCCAGAGGAATTCGCAACTTCGAATCCGGGAAGGAGATATCATGCGGTGAGTCAGCATCAAATTGCTGAGGAGTATCACAAACAGAAAGCCCAAAAGCTCTAAGTTGATTGGGACAGAGGAGAGACACAGGTAACCGTTCTCCTAAGAATAAACATTCGTTGAAAATCAACAAATATGTTTCCCCATCGGTCGGGCAATCGTACGCCGTTGCCGCCGACACGATGGGAATTCCTTTCAGAGCATTATACTCTGAGGTGAAGGGAGTGACACTAACAGTCTGTCCAGTATCCTCCAACACCACCATGTTGCACCCCGCAACGCAGGTATCCGCATGGGAGTCCATCTCGGACCTATCCACGCATGCCTTTTTCGACATCGCTCGGATCACACGCTCAAAGGTACCGGCGTGGACCGAGTCAACATGTCGTCAGTCCGAGTTGGCGTTGCCGCCGCCTCGGTTTCCGCTCCCTCCAGAATGAGCTCTGCGCCCAAACTGGTCGCCTGCGTTTGCTGCCGCTGGCGTTGGAGCTGGGGCACTGCCGTCCCCGTTCCCATCTCCGGAGTCCACTCCGGAGACAGAGGCCTGGCGATCCTTTTTGGCCTTTTTCTTGGTTTTTCCGCCGGCTTCCTTGCGGGCTTTGACAACTGCAGCCCGCTCGGCATCCGACATGGCCCACCATTCCTCGTTAGAGTAACCTTTGGTGTTCGTTTGCCGCGTCCCACCCTTGCGTTTGGTTCCCTTTCCTCCAGATGACTTAGAACCTGTGCCGGTTGACGCAGAGCTGACGCTTCTCGCTGCACTTCCAGCTTCTTTGTAGGCTCTCGTCGTGGTCGCTAAAGTCGAAAGGTACTGTTGGCAGCTCTCAAACGACTTAAGCTTCTCAGGCTCACCAAAGCAATGCGTCACACCCATCTGCAAAGTTGGATCCTTGATGTTCGCCAAGAAATCCTGCACCTTCTTTGTCTCCGGAACGGCCTCACCCACCAACTCCAACTCCGCGTGGGCCTCTTGGTGAGCTTGGACATAGTGTTGAAAGGTCCAGTTACGTCGATGTCCAGTGAACTGGGACGAACCGAGCTTCGCATATGCCTTTGCCTTGATAGTCATGTTAGCGCTCTCACCTTCACATTGCTTCTTGAGGGCAAGCACCGCGCCGCGACCATCCTTCTTGACGTCGAAGTGCTTGATGAAAGTCCAACCCGGCCCATCCGAAATGTAACTCTTAAACTCCGCATAATATCTTTTGTTATCTATAGAGTAGTGTTGACCTTCAAGCACAGTATTGTTCATCAAATGGTCGTCCAAATCCTCATACTCAACCTCTCGGATTTCATTGGTGACTTCCGTATGCAATCGATGGATGTAAGACAATGGGCATCTTGCCTCAGCTCTGAAGTGGTAGATGTAGTTGTCCCATGACTCCCACCACTTCACCCATGAGCTTAGATTCTTGAGAACTTCTGGCTTCTTCGGCGTCATGGCATCCATCCCGTCGACCAACTTCTTCTCCTCCTGCATTCGTTCCACCGCTTCTCCCGCCTTCGCCCGCGAAAAATCTTCAGAGTTTGCTTCCAGTCCACATCGCATCTGAGACGCCGCCCAGTGTCGGTATCCCTTGAGAAGGTTGACGCTCACGAAGGGAAAGGTCACTCCGTTCGGCGGATTGGACCTTGCAACTTGCCTCGTCATCTCTGACAAGCTGTCCTCGGTCACAGTGAGGAGCATCATCGGCGACGTGAAACCTTGCTTGACAATCGCCTCGGCAGTCACACGATTGAAACCGATGTAAACCAACGATTCAGTGAACTCCTCGGCCTCCGAATCTTCGCCGTCGCTCATGATAAATCAAATAAACGAAAAGTGCCTTACCGAATTGCTGAATCAAAAATATTGTGACAACAACAAACAGCAAACTTTTCGCCAATTGTTTGGGGTCATTTGGAAGTTTCCTCGTAGCGTTGCCGTAGACCGCAGTATATTGGGAGGATTCCGGGGTTTCTTCGAATCTTGGAGGATCGCCGTGCGTTCGTACCGAGGCTACACGTCAGTGCGAATCACATCCGCGTCTTTGTGCGTGAGTTATGCAGGATTGGCATGTGCTGTGCCGCCACATACATGCCTCGACTCATCCGACTCCTCAGGTGAAAACTCAGTACTGCCCCCCATACTGCCCTAACGGTCGTGCATGGTACTTAATTCCCTAAGACCAACCCGGAACGTTTAAATGTACTTAGTAAATGTCCGAAGCAGCACTTTACTTAGACATTAGATGCCCATGCTACTTAACCTGTGCTGCATGACCTCCTAGCAACCCCTCCAGGTTGGCTAGGGCTATGCAGTCATCAGTCCAGTTCCTTCAGGGTCGGAAAACGCTCGCTAGAATCTAGTTCCTTTAAGATTTAAGCGATAGATTCGAACCCTGATCGTGGTCACGACCGAAGCCATGACCTGAGCAAGATTCCTCGAATCTTCGAGGAGATGCGTGACCGCAAGCCTTCTGCGATCGGCGCCTCGCCCAACCATGTCCTTTTCGGTCGTCCCTGACCTCATGGTGTCCGGCTTTTTACTTTACCGCTCGGTGTCTCCTTTCGCAGCATCGTCTGCCGTCGCAGACGCCACTTCCCAGGCTGAACTGGGCACTTCCGCCTCTGGAAACGGTCGTCATGGTGAACATGACCGATTCAATCGTCGACAGAACCGTTCGTCAGCTCGACGGTTATGGTCTACACGATTACGTCCGGGAGAGCTACTCCCGTTACCTCTTCGCAGACTGTATCATTGTCGCTACTAGGGTATCGTGAAGTTGAGTTCACCGCTCCGATGACTGTCCCTTGTCATACTACCCTGTCCTTTGAGCTACAACGCGCTCTTTTAAGGACTATGGTTAGGTCTATCTCCGACTACTCACGCCATTCCTTTCTGCGTGCCAACACGTGAGTGCTGGGTCTGATAAACTGAATAAAAGCTGCTGTAACTAGTGGAAAACCATCATTGAGGGGCAGCATGGCATTTGCAGTTAGGATAAAACACAACTATAAGCTAATCTCGGAGAAATCCCTTGTCGGTCTGGCCGTGCCCAATATGACGCAGACACAGTAGAATTCGTTCAGTCCCCGCGAGAAAATCATCGATCCATCGGTGGTTAGCTCGTCCCCGGATTCGCACACCTCACAAAACACCTAAAACCACATGATACCAGAGGCCGTCCGGAAATCCTTCTCCAGATAGTATTAGCCTTTCCTCACCTACGCTCGCAGGCCAAGGCCAGCCACCCGCTTAACGGGCCAAATAGCCATCCAATTACCATAGGATGCGCTGCGATAAATCCCGAAGCTTCGGTCCTGCCAAGAGCTTTGTAAAAATATCCGCCAGGTTGGTCTCACCATCTTCCTTTGCAATCCGCACAGTCCCCGCAGCTTGTGCCTCGCGGGTGCGATGGTAAGCGATAGCCTGGTGCTTCTTCTTTAACGTCGACTCTGGCCTGGTCGAGTTCTTCACAACCGCCTCATTATCACAGAAAACATTGCAAGGATCTTCAACCGGAACACCCATCATCCTTAGCTTATACCGCAGACCCTCAATCAACTCGACCGCAATCTTCATGGCAATAAACTCCGAGCCAAACGTGGACGATTCCACAGTGTTCTGCCGCTTGGAATACCAAATGATCGGCGCCCGATTGATGTACAGAATCACACCAGTATGCGACCGACGCGTCAACTGACACCCTGCATGATCAGCATCGACAAAACAGGTCATCATCACTGGTTTCCCTCGCGGTTCAGGCATGTTCTCCGGTATCGCTTCCTTTGCATCAGGGTAATACTTCGACCAATCCTGTGTTGCAAATCGTCGCGGGTCGTAGCTCGGCTCCGTGTCATCAAATACCATCGTCGATCGGTCATACTGCTTAAGATAGGCAAACACATGGAACAACTGCTGGAGATGACCTTCCCTTGCGGACACAAGGTACCGAGACATAAGGGAAACCGGCATCAAGATGTCCACTCTTCCAAGTTCACAAATCCACCGCAAGACACCGACCAATCCCTGATAGTAGTTGAGTCGCTGTGCATCCAACTCTGCAGTTTGATCCAACTCTGGCCGATACCCTTGACTTAACGGAGTTGTCGTGCGCTTCGGCAAACCCAACCCCACGTTCTCCAACTCAGTTTCGACGTCCTTGACAGCTCTTGCCACATACTTGGATGAGGACATGGCCCACCTGACCTTTCCCGGTTCGTCAGACTCGGGTATCTTGAACTGTTTGACTTCCGCTCCAAGGTATACGTCAGGCGCCTTAACACTTCCGTCCTTCAACTTGTAAACCTTCGACAAGGCATCCATCACCTGCTTCGGTTCCGTATCGAGGCAGAGGATATCGTCGACATATGCCAAAACATAACTGTAGAACTTGGTTCCATTAGCCTTCGTCGCGGCCTTCATCCACACATCCGGGTCCGCCTTACAACTCTTGTAGCCCATGTCCCGAAGCGACGCAGCGAGATGGTCCCTGAATCGCGCTCCCGACGACTTCATACCGTATAGGGCGCGCACAATCTTAGCCGGTCGTCCTCTCAAATCGGGAGGGAACTCCAAACCAGCGACAACATATAGCCTCTCTTCGGTCGGCGCCGAGAGGTAGGCGTTCTGAATGTCTGCCGCCAAGATATCGAGCCCATTCAACGCCGCAAGAGTGAAAGCGATCCGAACGCTGTCGCGTGAGACGACGCTCGAGAAGGTCATTTCCTTTGGTACTTCGTGTTTTGCACCATTCAGAACCAATCTCGCTTTCCTCGTCAGGTCAAACTTAATGTCAAATATCATATGACATGTCGCTTTTGCATACCCAACTGGCGGGTTCTGATCATCGCTGAACTCAAACGCCACCATCACGTTTCTCATTTCCTTTTCAATGGCATCCCGCCAAAAGGTTGTCCCCGTTCTGCGATCAATCGCCAGCGCCTCTGCCACCGTCTTCGGCAGTTCAACGCCATACTTGTGCGATCTCAGCCAATACTTGGTGGACTTTACCTTCTTGATTACTCGATCCCGACGACGAAGCACATCTCGTACCCACCAAGCAAACGCAGGTTCCTCTGCAATCTTGTTGGCGACCGCGTACTCTGCCACTTCAACCGGGTTTGACTCCTTCAAATCCTTCAGCGGAATCCAATCAGTGCTGCCGTCTTTCCAGGAGACCAAGAGTTTCCAACCTCTTGTTGTCAACTTAGGACGTCGCTGCCCATGGCGGTTCTCAATGAAGCCGTCGTCCTTCGACAGTGCCGAACCATCCCTCTTATGGTCGGTGATCTCTTGCAGAATGGCAAAGTGGCGACCTTCCTCGTCGACTTGCGAGTATAAATTCTCAGCAATCACATTCGCGGTATAAGTCGCGGTCGAACCGTCTGGAAATTCAACCTGGTACTCCCGGGTGTCCAGGATCGGATTTGAGTGCCGCACGCCGAGTGGATTACCGTCCCTTCCGTGTGTCCGACCAACAACCTTCGCTCGTACCACGTCGTCGCCACGTGGCAACAGCACACTCGCCGAGATATACTCGTCCATAGATTCTGGCGTGAAGTCGTCCGCATCGGACTTGGTTGACTCGGGTTCAAGCGGTTCAATGTCATCGTCCGCATCCCGTTCCGCTTCTTGAACTTCTTCAATCGACGGAAACAACCCATCGAAGTCCTCTTCGACTTCGGATTGACGTTTGCTGTCGCCAATCCGGTCCTGCACTTTCTCATCGAAGTGCTGCTTGGCTTCGATAGTGTGTTGGGCCCTTTCAGACTCGTCCCCGATCAGGAAGACCGTCGACCTTGCAATCGGTCGACAGGAGATCGGCAAGATCCAATGACAATTACCGCTGCCTATTCCTTTCGCCGGACCCAACCATCGACCAAGTTTCGTCTCGCCGTCATGGTCCAAGAAGTGCACCCACTGGTACCATCCGAACTGAACGTACATCGAGATATCGGGCGTGTCGCCATCAACCCGTTCCGCCGGAACTCGACCGTTCAACACCGGCGTGTCATGTGCTGTCAGCCTCCGTGTTCCAGCGTACCACTCGCCGCAGAAGCACCAAGTCCTCTTTGGTGATCCCTCAGATTGCATGAACCTCCGAATTCCACGCTTAATCGCTCGAATCGAACTCTCCGCCTTGTTCTGCCAAGGGCTGTAAGGCTCCGTCAGCGTTTGGCGGATCTGATAGTCCCGGACGACGTCCTGCCAGTGCCGAGTTCTCTGTTCCAAGGCACCATCCGATATCAACCAACCTGGGACCCCAGACTCTTGGATGAAACCCAACAGTCCCCGGGAGGCGTCCGCCTTCGATTTAAGCGGGTAAAACTCGTCGTACCCGTACCCATCGGTGAAGACTTGGGCACAGGTGTATCCACGCAGCGAAATCGTCGGAGAAAACATCGTGTCTGTGTAAAACTTCCCCGACAACCTTGGATATCGAATCGCCTGCTGTCGTGTTTTGAACCGCCGCGCCACCGGATGGACATACTTCCTGACTCCAACTTGCGTTGTGACCTCCAGCGTCCGCTTCGCAGTCTCCAATCCCAATCCCCATCGCTTTGCTAGAACTTCCTTCGTGATCACTGAATCCGGCGACGACGTCGCCACAGCATAGAGCTCATGATCCGAACCGATCATGCAAATTCCATCTCCTCTCAGGTCCCCGCCCGAGACATTCACCCATTCCTCGAGTCGTTCCGCCAAGAGACCGTCTTCAGCGCTTGCCACGGCCAAAATTTCCCTCGGAGTCATCAAACTCATCACTTCGTGCAGGTTTCCCCGCGTTCCTGTCCCCGAAAGCTGCATCGTGGTGCTGACCATCGAAACCTTAGAGTCGCCTCGCTCGCGGAGCTGTGTCTCAGTCTGACCGAAGTGTGGGGATCTTGGATCCCACGCCGCCTCAGACGTCATTACCAGTCGCGTGCAGTTCGCAATCTCATCGTCGGTGGGTCTTCTCGAAGTAAAATACGAGACCACACCCTCCATCTCCAGAGGAATTCGCAACTTCGAATCCGGGAAGGAGATATCATGCGGTGAGTCAGCATCAAATTGCTGAGGAGTATCACAAACAGAAAGCCCAAAAGCTCTAAGTTGATTGGGACAGAGGAGAGACACAGGTAACCGTTCTCCTAAGAATAAACATTCGTTGAAAATCAACAAATATGTTTCCCCATCGGTCGGGCAATCGTACGCCGTTGCCGCCGACACGATGGGAATTCCTTTCAGAGCATTATACTCTGAGGTGAAGGGAGTGACACTAACAGTCTGTCCAGTATCCTCCAACACCACCATGTTGCACCCCGCAACGCAGGTATCCGCATGGGAGTCCATCTCGGACCTATCCACGCATGCCTTTTTCGACATCGCTCGGATCACACGCTCAAAGGTACCGGCGTGGACCGAGTCAACATGTCGTCAGTCCGAGTTGGCGTTGCCGCCGCCTCGGTTTCCGCTCCCTCCAGAATGAGCTCTGCGCCCAAACTGGTCGCCTGCGTTTGCTGCCGCTGGCGTTGGAGCTGGGGCACTGCCGTCCCCGTTCCCATCTCCGGAGTCCACTCCGGAGACAGAGGCCTGGCGATCCTTTTTGGCCTTTTTCTTGGTTTTTCCGCCGGCTTCCTTGCGGGCTTTGACAACTGCAGCCCGCTCGGCATCCGACATGGCCCACCATTCCTCGTTAGAGTAACCTTTGGTGTTCGTTTGCCGCGTCCCACCCTTGCGTTTGGTTCCCTTTCCTCCAGATGACTTAGAACCTGTGCCGGTTGACGCAGAGCTGACGCTTCTCGCTGCACTTCCAGCTTCTTTGTAGGCTCTCGTCGTGGTCGCTAAAGTCGAAAGGTACTGTTGGCAGCTCTCAAACGACTTAAGCTTCTCAGGCTCACCAAAGCAATGCGTCACACCCATCTGCAAAGTTGGATCCTTGATGTTCGCCAAGAAATCCTGCACCTTCTTTGTCTCCGGAACGGCCTCACCCACCAACTCCAACTCCGCGTGGGCCTCTTGGTGAGCTTGGACATAGTGTTGAAAGGTCCAGTTACGTCGATGTCCAGTGAACTGGGACGAACCGAGCTTCGCATATGCCTTTGCCTTGATAGTCATGTTAGCGCTCTCACCTTCACATTGCTTCTTGAGGGCAAGCACCGCGCCGCGACCATCCTTCTTGACGTCGAAGTGCTTGATGAAAGTCCAACCCGGCCCATCCGAAATGTAACTCTTAAACTCCGCATAATATCTTTTGTTATCTATAGAGTAGTGTTGACCTTCAAGCACAGTATTGTTCATCAAATGGTCGTCCAAATCCTCATACTCAACCTCTCGGATTTCATTGGTGACTTCCGTATGCAATCGATGGATGTAAGACAATGGGCATCTTGCCTCAGCTCTGAAGTGGTAGATGTAGTTGTCCCATGACTCCCACCACTTCACCCATGAGCTTAGATTCTTGAGAACTTCTGGCTTCTTCGGCGTCATGGCATCCATCCCGTCGACCAACTTCTTCTCCTCCTGCATTCGTTCCACCGCTTCTCCCGCCTTCGCCCGCGAAAAATCTTCAGAGTTTGCTTCCAGTCCACATCGCATCTGAGACGCCGCCCAGTGTCGGTATCCCTTGAGAAGGTTGACGCTCACGAAGGGAAAGGTCACTCCGTTCGGCGGATTGGACCTTGCAACTTGCCTCGTCATCTCTGACAAGCTGTCCTCGGTCACAGTGAGGAGCATCATCGGCGACGTGAAACCTTGCTTGACAATCGCCTCGGCAGTCACACGATTGAAACCGATGTAAACCAACGATTCAGTGAACTCCTCGGCCTCCGAATCTTCGCCGTCGCTCATGATAAATCAAATAAACGAAAAGTGCCTTACCGAATTGCTGAATCAAAAATATTGTGACAACAACAAACAGCAAACTTTTCGCCAATTGTTTGGGGTCATTTGGAAGTTTCCTCGTAGCGTTGCCGTAGNCCGCAGTATATTGNGAGGATTCCGGGGTTTCTTCGAATCTTGGAGGATCGCCGTGCGTTCGTACCGAGGCTACACGTCAGTGCGAATCACATCCGCGTCTTTGTGCGTGAGTTATGCAGGATTGGCATGTGCTGTGCCGCCACATACATGCCTCGACTCATCCGACTCCTCAGGTGAAAACTCAGTACTGCCCCCCATACTGCCCTAACGGTCGTGCATGGTACTTAATTCCCTAAGACCAACCCGGAACGTTTAAATGTACTTAGTAAATGTCCGAAGCAGCACTTTACTTAGACATTAGATGCCCATGCTACTTAACCTGTGCTGCATGACCTCCTAGCAACCCCTCCAGGTTGGCTAGGGCTATGCAGTCATCAGTCCAGTTCCTTCAGGGTCGGAAAACGCTCGCTAGAATCTAGTTCCTTTAAGATTTAAGCGATAGATTCGAACCCTGATCGTGGTCACGACCGAAGCCATGACCTGAGCAAGATTCCTCGAATCTTCGAGGAGATGCGTGACCGCAAGCCTTCTGCGATCGGCGCCTCGCCCAACCATGTCCTTTTCGGTCGTCCCTGACCTCATGGTGTCCGGCTTTTTACTTTACCGCTCGGTGTCTCCTTTCGCAGCATCGTCTGCCGTCGCAGACGCCACTTCCCAGGCTGAACTGGGCACTTCCGCCTCTGGAAACGGTCGTCATGGTGAACATGACCGATTCAATCGTCGACAGAACCGTTCGTCAGCTCGACGGTTATGGTCTACACGATTACGTCCGGGAGAGCTACTCCCGTTACCTCTTCGCAGACTGTATCATTGTCGCTACTAGGGTATCGTGAAGTTGAGTTCACCGCTCCGATGACTGTCCCTTGTCATACTACCCTGTCCTTTGAGCTACAACGCGCTCTTTTAAGGACTATGGTTAGGTCTATCTCCGACTACTCACGCCATTCCTTTCTGCGTGCCAACACGTGAGTGCTGGGTCTGATAAACTGAATAAAAGCTGCTGTAACTAGTGGAAAACCATCATTGAGGGGCAGCATGGCATTTGCAGTTAGGATAAAACACAACTATAAGCTAATCTCGGAGAAATCCCTTGTCGGTCTGGCCGTGCCCAATATGACGCAGACACAGTAGAATTCGTTCAGTCCCCGCGAGAAAATCATCGATCCATCGGTGGTTAGCTCGTCCCCGGATTCGCACACCTCACAAAACACCTAAAACCACATGATACCAGAGGCCGTCCGGAAATCCTTCTCCAGATAGTATTAGCCTTTCCTCACCTACGCTCGCAGGCCAAGGCCAGCCACCCGCTTAACGGGCCAAATAGCCATCCAATTACCATAGGATGCGCTGCGATAAATCCCGAAGCTTCGGTCCTGCCAAGAGCTTTGTAAAAATATCCGCCAGGTTGGTCTCACCATCTTCCTTTGCAATCCGCACAGTCCCCGCAGCTTGTGCCTCGCGGGTGCGATGGTAAGCGATAGCCTGGTGCTTCTTCTTTAACGTCGACTCTGGCCTGGTCGAGTTCTTCACAACCGCCTCATTATCACAGAAAACATTGCAAGGATCTTCAACCGGAACACCCATCATCCTTAGCTTATACCGCAGACCCTCAATCAACTCGACCGCAATCTTCATGGCAATAAACTCCGAGCCAAACGTGGACGATTCCACAGTGTTCTGCCGCTTGGAATACCAAATGATCGGCGCCCGATTGATGTACAGAATCACACCAGTATGCGACCGACGCGTCAACTGACACCCTGCATGATCAGCATCGACAAAACAGGTCATCATCACTGGTTTCCCTCGCGGTTCAGGCATGTTCTCCGGTATCGCTTCCTTTGCATCAGGGTAATACTTCGACCAATCCTGTGTTGCAAATCGTCGCGGGTCGTAGCTCGGCTCCGTGTCATCAAATACCATCGTCGATCGGTCATACTGCTTAAGATAGGCAAACACATGGAACAACTGCTGGAGATGACCTTCCCTTGCGGACACAAGGTACCGAGACATAAGGGAAACCGGCATCAAGATGTCCACTCTTCCAAGTTCACAAATCCACCGCAAGACACCGACCAATCCCTGATAGTAGTTGAGTCGCTGTGCATCCAACTCTGCAGTTTGATCCAACTCTGGCCGATACCCTTGACTTAACGGAGTTGTCGTGCGCTTCGGCAAACCCAACCCCACGTTCTCCAACTCAGTTTCGACGTCCTTGACAGCTCTTGCCACATACTTGGATGAGGACATGGCCCACCTGACCTTTCCCGGTTCGTCAGACTCGGGTATCTTGAACTGTTTGACTTCCGCTCCAAGGTATACGTCAGGCGCCTTAACACTTCCGTCCTTCAACTTGTAAACCTTCGACAAGGCATCCATCACCTGCTTCGGTTCCGTATCGAGGCAGAGGATATCGTCGACATATGCCAAAACATAACTGTAGAACTTGGTTCCATTAGCCTTCGTCGCGGCCTTCATCCACACATCCGGGTCCGCCTTACAACTCTTGTAGCCCATGTCCCGAAGCGACGCAGCGAGATGGTCCCTGAATCGCGCTCCCGACGACTTCATACCGTATAGGGCGCGCACAATCTTAGCCGGTCGTCCTCTCAAATCGGGAGGGAACTCCAAACCAGCGACAACATATAGCCTCTCTTCGGTCGGCGCCGAGAGGTAGGCGTTCTGAATGTCTGCCGCCAAGATATCGAGCCCATTCAACGCCGCAAGAGTGAAAGCGATCCGAACGCTGTCGCGTGAGACGACGCTCGAGAAGGTCATTTCCTTTGGTACTTCGTGTTTTGCACCATTCAGAACCAATCTCGCTTTCCTCGTCAGGTCAAACTTAATGTCAAATATCATATGACATGTCGCTTTTGCATACCCAACTGGCGGGTTCTGATCATCGCTGAACTCAAACGCCACCATCACGTTTCTCATTTCCTTTTCAATGGCATCCCGCCAAAAGGTTGTCCCCGTTCTGCGATCAATCGCCAGCGCCTCTGCCACCGTCTTCGGCAGTTCAACGCCATACTTGTGCGATCTCAGCCAATACTTGGTGGACTTTACCTTCTTGATTACTCGATCCCGACGACGAAGCACATCTCGTACCCACCAAGCAAACGCAGGTTCCTCTGCAATCTTGTTGGCGACCGCGTACTCTGCCACTTCAACCGGGTTTGACTCCTTCAAATCCTTCAGCGGAATCCAATCAGTGCTGCCGTCTTTCCAGGAGACCAAGAGTTTCCAACCTCTTGTTGTCAACTTAGGACGTCGCTGCCCATGGCGGTTCTCAATGAAGCCGTCGTCCTTCGACAGTGCCGAACCATCCCTCTTATGGTCGGTGATCTCTTGCAGAATGGCAAAGTGGCGACCTTCCTCGTCGACTTGCGAGTATAAATTCTCAGCAATCACATTCGCGGTATAAGTCGCGGTCGAACCGTCTGGAAATTCAACCTGGTACTCCCGGGTGTCCAGGATCGGATTTGAGTGCCGCACGCCGAGTGGATTACCGTCCCTTCCGTGTGTCCGACCAACAACCTTCGCTCGTACCACGTCGTCGCCACGTGGCAACAGCACACTCGCCGAGATATACTCGTCCATAGATTCTGGCGTGAAGTCGTCCGCATCGGACTTGGTTGACTCGGGTTCAAGCGGTTCAATGTCATCGTCCGCATCCCGTTCCGCTTCTTGAACTTCTTCAATCGACGGAAACAACCCATCGAAGTCCTCTTCGACTTCGGATTGACGTTTGCTGTCGCCAATCCGGTCCTGCACTTTCTCATCGAAGTGCTGCTTGGCTTCGATAGTGTGTTGGGCCCTTTCAGACTCGTCCCCGATCAGGAAGACCGTCGACCTTGCAATCGGTCGACAGGAGATCGGCAAGATCCAATGACAATTACCGCTGCCTATTCCTTTCGCCGGACCCAACCATCGACCAAGTTTCGTCTCGCCGTCATGGTCCAAGAAGTGCACCCACTGGTACCATCCGAACTGAACGTACATCGAGATATCGGGCGTGTCGCCATCAACCCGTTCCGCCGGAACTCGACCGTTCAACACCGGCGTGTCATGTGCTGTCAGCCTCCGTGTTCCAGCGTACCACTCGCCGCAGAAGCACCAAGTCCTCTTTGGTGATCCCTCAGATTGCATGAACCTCCGAATTCCACGCTTAATCGCTCGAATCGAACTCTCCGCCTTGTTCTGCCAAGGGCTGTAAGGCTCCGTCAGCGTTTGGCGGATCTGATAGTCCCGGACGACGTCCTGCCAGTGCCGAGTTCTCTGTTCCAAGGCACCATCCGATATCAACCAACCTGGGACCCCAGACTCTTGGATGAAACCCAACAGTCCCCGGGAGGCGTCCGCCTTCGATTTAAGCGGGTAAAACTCGTCGTACCCGTACCCATCGGTGAAGACTTGGGCACAGGTGTATCCACGCAGCGAAATCGTCGGAGAAAACATCGTGTCTGTGTAAAACTTCCCCGACAACCTTGGATATCGAATCGCCTGCTGTCGTGTTTTGAACCGCCGCGCCACCGGATGGACATACTTCCTGACTCCAACTTGCGTTGTGACCTCCAGCGTCCGCTTCGCAGTCTCCAATCCCAATCCCCATCGCTTTGCTAGAACTTCCTTCGTGATCACTGAATCCGGCGACGACGTCGCCACAGCATAGAGCTCATGATCCGAACCGATCATGCAAATTCCATCTCCTCTCAGGTCCCCGCCCGAGACATTCACCCATTCCTCGAGTCGTTCCGCCAAGAGACCGTCTTCAGCGCTTGCCACGGCCAAAATTTCCCTCGGAGTCATCAAACTCATCACTTCGTGCAGGTTTCCCCGCGTTCCTGTCCCCGAAAGCTGCATCGTGGTGCTGACCATCGAAACCTTAGAGTCGCCTCGCTCGCGGAGCTGTGTCTCAGTCTGACCGAAGTGTGGGGATCTTGGATCCCACGCCGCCTCAGACGTCATTACCAGTCGCGTGCAGTTCGCAATCTCATCGTCGGTGGGTCTTCTCGAAGTAAAATACGAGACCACACCCTCCATCTCCAGAGGAATTCGCAACTTCGAATCCGGGAAGGAGATATCATGCGGTGAGTCAGCATCAAATTGCTGAGGAGTATCACAAACAGAAAGCCCAAA
>JGI24768J34885_10000169_pt1 | contig 18275 bp, 16 predicted proteins | sample LakOntMetagenome_FD_34885 | JGI IMG/M metagenome (IMG submission 34885) | reverse complement strand
AGTAAACAACCCATTCAACACACCCATGCCCAAGACGGGCACCAATCCAAAGAAAATCAAAACAAATACATCGCCAAATCCCGAGTATCCGTAGGCCCTTTTTCCCATCGTGTAGTTGATGGCGGCAGCGATCGCCACGAGACCCNTAAGGAGCATAAAAATGCCATTTTTGCTTTCAAACAATCCTGAAATGGAGATCAACGTAACACCCAATATGAAGGTGATTACACCTAAGATCCAAAGGGCTTTTTTCATCTGGTTTTCATTGATTTTGCCCGAAGCCATTGCCCTGTCTGTGCGATTGGCTTTGGTATCGGTGCCTTTTTTGAAATCACCATAGTCATTGGCGAAATTGCTCAGTATTTGTAATCCAGTAGCGGTGAGAAGCGCCAAAACCATTATCCACCAAAACAAATTGGGTTGATTTATTTGAGTATCGTTGCGCTGAACACCACAGATGTGCGAAAGTGTACCACCCAAAAGAATGCCAGATAAGGCCAATGGCAATGTGCGCAAACGAGCGGCTTGTATCCAAGGGTTCATGCCACGAAGATAATCACTCCTGTCATCATCGTATATCATACCCCTCGATGGAAGACGAAATAGGGAAATTCTGTGGCGCCAAACTTTTTATAAAAGCTGGCTACGGATGAAATGCTGCTGCCTTCAAAATCCAGCAACACGTTTTCACCCGCGTACTTCTGAATCACCCAATGGATGATGCCATGCATGATACCCATTGAACGCCCAGCTTCTGTAGGACCTGCACAAACATAATGTACGCAGCGAAGTCCGCTATTAGAGCTCGGCGGGGTGATGAAAAAAATGGCAGCGCCCAAGGTCTCATTGCGTTCTGGGTGGTGGGCAGATAGTACAAATGCAGCCTCCTCAGTATGGGATGCATGTTTTACAAAGGCGTTTGCAAGTATTGAATATTCAAAATCACCAATATTGGGGTTTAAATCGCCCCAAGCAGATCGATAAATGTCAATGGCTTGTTCCACACTCAAAGCATTTACAGAATAGTTGATGGGTATTTTTTCTAATCTTGATAAATTCTTTTGACAGTCTTTGTTATACGATGGAGCGTTGTTTAGCCCCAATATCAAATTTGTTTTAGGAGTTTTTGTAGAAACAAAGGTTTTTGTGGTTTGCAAAGTAGACGCGTTTACCCCGTCAAAATAGCCATTTAGATTTAAGCGCACCCTTAAAAACGTCTTGGGAATGGCCTTCAAAAAATCAGCAGTGGTTATTGACTGGCTTGAGCCAAAGGCGCCGAGTTGCTGACAAAAAACGGGTTGAACCAAATATTTAAAAACCCACTTTTTCTTGTAAGGCAGGGGAAAAATGGCTTCATAGTCGTTGAAGACCAAGGCATCCCAGCGGTTTTCGGTTACACAATCGAGGTAGCTAAAAATTGCATAAAACAAGGGGGTACTACTGCTAAGAACAGCGGCATTCCATTTTTCTGGATCGATTTGCTCGTGTTTGAGATACTTTATGCTCATAACGCCTTGCCCCAATTTTCGACTGTATGTTTCCAGCCCACCCAAGGATAACTTTCAGACACAGATTCGTTGTGAAACACAAAACAAAATGTTCCTGAAATAGATTGAAGTTTTTGTTTCAATAAACTGGCATATTGAATTGATTCGTCATCATTTAAATTCAAATAATTTTTGCAAGTGACGTCCATCATGCAAAATGGATGCACGATAATACGACTGATAGATTCTGAAATTAAATCGTACCAAACATAGGGCTTTGAAGTGCCAGCCCGAAATCCGATTTGATCCGGATATCCCATGCTCCAATCGTGTGTGATACCCAAATTTTGAAGGATGTTGTAACTATACGGTAGGTGTAAATGAATGTAATGCAATCTACTGTGCATGGGCGCGCAACCCACGGCGTGGTTGAAATTTTCCACTTCAGTTCTCCATGCAGTTTGGGTTTTCATGGCGTTGTTTTTTTCTTGCCAAGAAGGGTGAATGCCCCAATTTTCATGTACAGTTGTGAGATTTGAGTTATCTCGGTTTAAGCAACGCTGGATTTCATTGTTGAGCGCTGAAAGTTGAATTTGCTTGTTGCGACTGTCGCGGTGATTGTGAAAAAGAACAAACAACTTGTATTGAGAGAATTTCTCCAAAAATGGAATAGTTGCTTTATCGATTTGATATGGATCCTTTCCCAAAAACACAGCCCTGAATCGTTCAATGAGCAATGAGGGTTTGAAAAAACAATCTCTCAAAAAACTGCCCGTTTGGGTAAAGAGGGATCTNCCTCCATAACGCAATGCCATATCAATGTCNGCNGTAGGAATGATTTCAAAAACATCAACAGGTTGTTTGTTTATGAAATAACCTAAAAGCCAAATAAGCTTGTCAACCACGGGCTCTTGCAGCCATCCCAATTGATAGAGCAGACTTTCATGGGCTGGATATCTTCCATGCTTATCCGATGATTGCGGGTTTCTGTTTGATTTGTTGTTTGGGTTTTCTGTTGACGCAATACCCCCATGTTCAATTTGCCACTGAACTTCTTCGTAACGAGAAATACACCAAAAAATCTCTGCAAACAGGTCGAAATGGATTGAACGGTTATCGATTATTTCGTTTTTTCTGTTTGGAAACCCGTCAGTTTCACATTTGGGCGAAAGAAACAGGGCTTCAATTTGTGGAAATTGGGGTGGGGTGATTGTATTTTTATCGGAAACAAAGTTGAATTCGAAAGCTTTTGCCGTGGGTTTGAAATCCCAAGGGCGCAAGAAATTTTCATTGAGTAATCCAGAATTGTAAATCCACAGGTTGTGGCTGGATGACTCTGTATCTAATTGGTTTTCAGTATATAATACTTTGAATGCATTTGGTTTTTCTTGGAAGTATTCCCAATCCGTGGTGATTTCAATGGCGAAACCAAAACGCACAGATAAGACTTCACCAAAAATGTAGTGAATCCGTTGTGAATTTTGGTGGGTAAACAATAACACCATAAATGTTTTGCGTAATTTTGTGCAAAATAATGAAGGTTGCATTAATCACCGGTATAACCGGACAAGACGGAGCCTATTTGGCCGAATTTCTTTTGAAAAAGGGTTACATGGTGCATGGCATCAAACGTCGTAGCTCATTATTCAATACAGATCGTGTAGATCACATTTACGAAGATCCACACATCGAGGGCAACCGGTTCAAAATGCATTACGGTGATCTAACCGATTCAACCAACCTTATTCGCATCATACAAGAGGTTCAACCCGATGAAATATACAACTTGGGGGCCATGAGCCACGTGCACGTGAGCTTTGAAACACCAGAATATACTGCCAACTGTGATGCAATTGGGACATTGCGTTTGTTGGAGGCCATTCGTATTTTGGGTTTAACCAAGAAAACAAGGATTTATCAAGCATCTACTTCTGAGTTGTATGGCTTGGTGCAAGAAATCCCACAAAAAGAAACTACGCCATTCTACCCACGTAGCCCATACGCAGTGGCGAAAATGTATGGCTTTTGGATTACCGTGAACTACAGAGAAGCCTATGACATCTATGCTTGTAGTGGAATCTTGTTCAACCACGAGAGTCCAATTCGCGGAGAAACTTTTGTAACAAGAAAAATCACCCGCGCTACTTCAAGGATTGCTCTGGGTTTGCAAAGCAAATTGTATCTCGGAAACCTAAACTCTAAAAGAGATTGGGGTCATGCCAAAGATTACATCGAAGCGATGTGGTTGATATTGCAGCAAGACAAAGCGGAGGATTTTGTGATCGCAACAGGCGTAACCACAGAAATCAGAGAGTTTGTGAGAATGAGTTTCAAACACGTGGGTGTAGAAATGTCGTTCAAAGGCGAAGGCGTGGATGAAATTGGTTATGTTTCAGGCATCGATGAGACTGTTTTTGAAGCAGCTACAGGACAGAAATGCGCACTGACCATCGGTCAAGAAATTGTTTCTGTTGATCCCAAATATTTCAGACCCACAGAAGTGGAATTGTTGATTGGAGATGCCACCAAAGCCCGGACCAAATTGGGTTGGTCGCCCAAGCACACCTTGCAAGACTTGGTAACCGATATGATGCAAAGCGATATCAAAGTGATGCAAAAAGAAACCTATTTGAAAGAGGGTGGTTTTCAAACGAAAAACTATTTCGAATAATGGAAAAAAATTCGAAAATATACGTAGCTGGTCACCGGGGCATGGTTGGCTCAGCCATCGTTCGCGAATTGAACCGCTTGGGGTTTCACAACGTATTGGTAAAAACCAGTGCTGAGTTAGATTTGAGAAATCAATCACAAGTCGACGCTTTTTATCGCACAGAAAAGCCAGAATATGTGTTTGTGGCTGCGGCGAAAGTGGGTGGAATTTTGGCGAACAACACCTATCGTGCTGAATTTTTGTATGACAATTTGTGCATTCAAAACAACCTGATTCACGGGGCATACGTTCACGGTGTGAAAAAATTGCTCTTTTTGGGGAGTTCTTGTATCTATCCCAAATTGGCGCCTCAACCCCTGAAAGAAGAGTATTTGTTGAGTGGTTATTTGGAGCCAACCAATGAACCGTATGCCATTGCAAAAATAACTGGCATTAAAATGTGTGAGGCGTATCGCGACCAATATGGCTGTAATTTCATTTCGGCGATGCCCACGAATATGTATGGNCCTAACGACAATTACCATCCTGAGAACAGTCACGTGCTACCTGCCTTGATTCGCAAATTTCACGAAGCGAAAACGTTGAATGCGTCCGAGGTAGTTGTATGGGGAGATGGTTCGCCAATGCGCGAGTTTTTATACGCCGATGATTTGGCCAACGCCCTCGTTTATTTGATGCTCAACTACAATGAAAGAGATTTCGTGAACGTTGGGTATGGCAGCGATGTTACCATAGGCGATTTAGCCCAAACCATTGGTGAAATTGTGGGTTTTAAAGGCAATATCGTATTTGATTCCAGTAAGCCAAATGGTACGCCAAAGAAATTAATGGATTCAGGAAGATTGTTTGCCACAGGATGGAAGCCCCAAACCGCACTTAACGATGGAATTAGATTGGCTTATGCCGATTTCCTGTCGAAGCACTCATAGAAAATTGTAAATTTGCACAACAAAACCAAAAACTTAGATAATCATGAAAGTAGCCATTAATGGATTTGGTCGTATCGGCCGTCACGCCTTTAAATTTTTATTCAATACCCCAGGTGTTGAGGTAGTTGCCATCAACGATCTTACAGACAATGCCACATTGGCGCATTTGTTGAAATACGATTCAGTTCATGGAAAATTTCCGGGAACCGTTACTTCTGATGCAGAACACTTGATCATCAATGGCCAAAAAATTAAAGCTTTGGCTGAGCGTGATCCAAAATCGTTGCCATGGGGCGCGATGGGTGTTGATGTTGTTTTAGAGAGTACTGGTATTTTTACTGATGCTGCTAAAGCCGCAATGCACTTGGAAGCCGGTGCGAAAAAAGTAGTTATTTCAGCGCCAGCTACAGGTGATGTGAAAACTGTTGTTTTGGGTGTGAACAGCGAAGTGATTGATGGTACTGAAACCATTTTGTCGAATGCAAGCTGTACTACCAACTGTTTGGCACCTATGGTGAAAGTTTTGGATGATGCCTTTGGAGTTGAACAAGGTTTCATGACAACCATTCATGCTTACACAGCGGATCAAAATTTGGCGGATGCACCACACAAAGATTTGCGTCGTGCACGTGCTGCGGCATATAGCATTGTGCCCACAAGCACAGGTGCTGCCAAGGCCGTTGGATTGGTATTGCCACATTTGATGGGCAAATTGAACGGAAACGCCATGAGAGTGCCAATTCCAGATGGTTCAGTAACTGATTTTACTTGTACTTTGAAAAATGCCGCTTCAGTTGAGCAAGTGAATGCTGCAATGAAAGCTGCCGCAGAAGGTCCAATGAAGGGCATCTTGGAATACAACATAGACCCCATTGTAAGCATCGATATCGTTGGAAATACTCACTCGTGTATTTTCGACGCCGAATTAACACAGGTGATTGGAAACACAGTGAAAGTTGTTGGTTGGTACGACAACGAAACTGGTTACAGTGCGCGTGTTGCTGATTTGATTGCAAAAATTGGTTAATACCAAAATCATTATATAAAAAAGGGGGCCCACGGCCCCCTTTTTTTATGCGATATACAGTTTATTCTTGATGTTATACGTTTGAATGTTAATCGATATTCACGGATAAATCACCCAAAGACTTTGCTCTTACCCAAAGCGCATCTTGTTGCAAACTCCATCCAGAAATTTCCAAAGATTTGAGTTTCCCCTGTATTTTTATTCCGCCATCTAATGTTTGATTCAGTGATTCTCCAATAGATTTCTTTGTGAGATTCATTAAGTCAGACACATCAAAAACCATCTGTGCTTCTAGCTTCTTCCGTATGGTTTCATCCATCATCCATTTCGCAGTTTTAATGAGCACGTTTTTCGTGGCGATATCATATTCTACATTTTTTAATGCGATTTGATTTTTGGTGTGTTCAAAAGTGGGAACACCCAACAAGTAAAAGGTTCCTTTTTTAGTACCTGCAAAACCGACTTCAACCCCGAGTTTTTCGCCAGCAGGGAATAATTTTAGGGAAGTGATATTAATTTTTTCCTTACCCAATGCAAAGCTTTCAGTTTTCATGATGTCAAAGAGTTGTTTTGATAAACTATCATAACTCATTTTTAAATCCGTATAAACCTCAAATCCATTGCCTTTTTTATATGGCGTAAGATTGGGTAAGCCAGTGGTTGGTTTGTTCCAAGGTGAACTTTGGATGGTGGGTATCGCCGTGAGTCCTACGCTAAAATTTAAAGTTGAACCATTGATGTTGATTTCACTTACCGATAAACTTTGGGGCTGAAATCTCAAATAGCCCGTGGCAGGTATTTTGATGTCTTCTTGGAAGGCTTTCCAAATGGGCAATATATAGGGTTTTAAATCTTGCTTGGCAATTTCAGCATCAATCATTTTGGCCAAATTCCCCAATTCGGGTTTGATTTGACTCATTAATACATCGTTGATGTTGATGTTTGCAAAAGTCACCCTACAAGGGTCTACGGGTGTAAATTCGGTAAAGGAAGTGGTAGACTTGATTCGATAATTGGAAGTGAGTTCAATATCGCTTTTCAATTTGATTTTTGCTCTTCTCAAGGATTCATCCCAACCACAACTAAACGGTATGGGTGGATTGATACAATTGTCGAATACGCAAGCAGCACAATATTCTCCAGAAAAGCCGTAGGCTACATCTAGGCCTAAGAATACGGTTTTTCCTCTTCCCGACAGCTGGATAGGTTCTCGTTTTAATTTATATTGATACCTTAATCCAGAACAGGGTTTGTCGGCCCCTTTGAACTCCTTATCAAAAGATTGGTCTGCCATTTTTATAAATGGTTTCAATTCTACCTTAATGGGTATGTTGATGTTAGACGCCACGGTTGGCATGGGTTTCACGTCTACAACTTGATTTGCCGTGCTGGGGGCCTCTGGTTTTATACTGCCACAGCCCCAAATCGATGCCATTACCAATGGCATAATTAAAAAAGTATTAATGGATTTCATTACGGATGTTCAATAACGATGGATCGGTTTTGCGTGTGCTTACGCGTTTGCAATTGAATTGTGTAAAAACCTGCAGATAAATGTGCTACGGGAATGATGATGACTTCCCTTTTAGCGGTTTCAGTGAAAACCATTCTACCGGAAGCGTCTAATAAACTAACTGTAACGGGCTCTCGGATCAAAGATGATTTAACAGTTAACTCACTGTGAGCGGGATTGGGAAAAACTTCATAAAACACCGAAAAGTCCTGTGATTTTAATGGCTCTTCTACGAATAAAACATATTGTAAACTATCGTTTTGTCTCACACCATCCAAAGAGTTTTTGAAATAACTGCGCAACAAAAATGTACCTGCTTCATTGAAATTCAATGGTTTCAATGATTTCACCCACAAACTATCGCCGGGGTTTAAGGATGGAAGTTTCAGTGTATCTGAAAAAATCAATGTTCCTGATGCGGGTTGAAGGATCTGATAAACAATTTGGTTTGCACCCGTGGCTCTGCCCTTACCCGTGTTTGAGCATAGAATTTCGGGAAACCTTATGGAATCATTTTTGATCAATTTTGACCCGGTGCCTGGTTGAATGGCTTTGAGAATCGATGCATCCTTTAGAAGTTGAACATTGATGTTTGCCCAAACAGAATCGTTGAAGATGTTTTGGTCTTCAAAAGAACTTGTATAAACCAATAATTCAGCCTTTCCGAGCGCGGTAAACGCGTGGTTTAAATCGAACAACAATGTATCTTTTGCTTTTCCAGATAGTTGAGTCACCTTGGAATTGAAGGCCGTGCGAACGCCTTTTTCAAAAATGGATACATTGATCAGCACCTTTTTGATTGTATCGGCACCTTGGTTTTCTATGGCCACTTTTACTTCGTAAAGTGTATCGCTTAGATCAAAATTGGCGCTATCAACACTCAATATTATGGCATTTGGAAAAGCATCTTTTCCTACAACAGCAGTGAAATTGTGAGAAACCGTATCGTTGTTTCTATCTAAATCAGAGCCCAAATTGGCATAACATCTAATCAAATAACTACCCGCATTCATTGGTCTAAACGTGGGTGAAAAGTTCACTGTGTCGGTTCTGCCAGAGTCAATGGTGATGGTTTTTATGTCGTAGTAAATGCGGTTTCCGTTGTAAAACACTTCACAAACGGCCGGACCGGTATTTTTCAAATAACCCAAATTTGAAATCACCAGTTTGGGCGCAATACTGGGTTTGCCAATGCTCAATATTTCGTTTTGTGATGGCCTTTTGATGTCTACGGCTTTGAAATCGTAGGGTTTACCCACGTTGAAATATCTAACCATTGAATCATTGTCATTGAATAAATCGAGGGTATGTTTTGTTTTAACGACCAATTTGTATTTACCCAAAACATTCGGGGTAAAGGTTTTTGGCATGGTGATGTCGGATCCAAACAAGCCTTGGAGGTAGGCTTTTACAGAATCATAATACAAGCGTGATCCGTTGGGGCCATAAATCGAACAGTAAAAAGGAACATTAAACGCGGCAACCAAGCCATCGTTATAAATGAAATACTTGATGCTTAGGGCTTTAGATTTGGTGTGATATTGATTTACATCTGGACTTCTTAAAGAATCAATGCCGATGTCAACAATTTTTCGGATGAAAATGGTGCGCACTGCGGTATCGTTTGTGCGATAAGCATCGCCATTCATTTCTGTGGTGAATACCACTTTAATTTTACCGGTATCGGAGCATTTGTAAGTGGGCCAAAAAAGGATTTTTGATTGAAATTTGGGTAGACTTAAAAATTGAGTTTGGTTGTAAACCACTTTGGTGCCTTGGAGCATTTTGCAACGAATGGTGAAAGTGGGAGAGTTGTTGTAACCGATGTTCTGCACATTTGCCATGGGCATGATGGTGTCTGTTTTGTAATTGTAACCGCTGCCTTCAGAGGGTTCGTAAACAGTATTGATCATCACATCGTTTTTCACGCCCACGTAAAAAAATTGCGTTTGAGTGTCGTTGTCTGAAACTTGGTCACCAACTTTTTTCACAATGAGCAACACCCGATGCTCACCAAATGAACTTGGCACGTAGGTTTTTGGGAAAATATATTTGCGTTTGAGTCCGCTAGAAAGTGTATCTCGGCGTGTTTGGCTGTATTGTTTGTTTGCACCAAACCAGATTTCACATCGGATATCGAAGCTGTCTGTGGCATTTTGCACGCCGATGTTGCCAATAACACCCTCTGGAGCGATGGTATCGTTGTTGTATTTATTGATGCTGTCTCTGGGATTATCGATGGAAATTGCGGCGATATCTATGTCTGCCTGTAATCGCGGTTCAATGAGAAATTTATAAGGTGCATCTGGGGCGAAATCAACCCAACTAGTGCCGCCCAATGGTGCAACATAATAGAACGTTTTGGGTCTAACGGGGGATTCCATTTGATATCCAAATGAAATGTTATTGGTTCCCAGTTGCCTAACACCCACGAAAAATGAACCATTGATTGCAACAGGTTTTTTGAAATCCAGAATGTAATTACCACTTTTACTGGTGAGCGAATCACTTTGATAAATGAGGGAGCTGGGTTTTTTCGTTATGCTGTCGCATCGCCAAATGCCCACTTTGAATGGTTCTCCACCCGCTCCAAATGCCACTGTAACCTGATTGATATATTTGGGTGAATTGGAAAAGAACCTTGCCACGAAATCACCGGTAGTTCCATTAAAACCAATACCGCCAGGCGCGGGAGATTGTGTTACATCTCTATAGCTGTATACATTGGGGTTTCCCAAACGGTACGATTCATTGCTGTTGTTACTGCTGTTACTGTCTATGCACGTTAAATAAATGGTGTCTAATCCAGCATTCAATGGGTTCAGTGATGGAACATTAAAAAAGCCCTCTTCCCCAGCCAAAAGAGATATGGAAAAACTGTCTTTCTGTTTGTTGTAACCTTGAGATCGGGTATAAACCTTAAACGATGAGAGTGCTTTTTTCCCTACATTTCTGAGTAAAACTTGCACGCTGTCTGGTTTTCCAAGGGGAATTGGGATTTTACCCAACGTGTAAACTTTGATGATGTGAAGGTCCTCCTTGTATTTGGGGAAATTGAAAACCATGGTTGGGTGATAGCTACTGCTACTGGGTAAACTATCTATGGCATTGGCTCCGATGCCATATTTGACTTGGTTTTGGGCATAAGAACTCACTGTAGCGGGTCCCTCAAAATACCATTGGAAGATAGACCCTTGCTTTTTGATTTGGGTATATTCTATGAGTAAAACGAGGTTGTTTCCTTTGGTTGTGTCATACACGTAATTTCCACTTGTAAATGGCACTCTATAGAATTGCTCTTGACCACCAATATAATTCGCCGGTGTTTCGTTGAAAACCAAACGACTTTGGTTTGTTTCTGTGGGAAAATGAAGTTTCGCAGATCCGAAATCACCCCGCAATGTGTTTTGAAGCCAAATTTTACAATTTGTACTGCTGTTTGGCGCCGAACCCGCGATGCGATAAAACTCAATGGAGGTAAGCGAATCGCCATGCACCATGTTTCCCAACTCGTTGGCAGGAATGATGTAAGCAAATCTTGAAGTTTGTGTGTCTCTGCTTGCACTGGCAATCATTGGCCCACCCAAAGTTCCGGCGTATGAACCATCCCCAATTTTGATGTATTGGGCCTTAGATACGCCACACACAAGTAGGAACAAGCCCAACAAAACATGTTTAACCGCATCTTTTTTGTTCATCTTATACAAACCTACGCGAATTTAGTCAACTTGCCGTGTGGTTTTACTTAATTTGCAGTGTCGTGAATAAGCAAGAACTCATCCAACAAATCCGCTCAAAAAAATCATACCTCTGCACAGGATTAGACACTCAAATGGAGAAATTGCCTCTGTGTTTGCCAAAAACTGGGGATGGCTTGGTGAAATTCAATCGCGATATCATAGATGCAACCGCCGAACAAAGTGTGGCCTATAAAATCAACACAGCATTTTATGAGCAATATGGAAAAGCGGGTTGGGAATGGATGGAAGAAACATTGCTTCATTTGCCCCAAAACACGTTAAAGATTGCGGATGCAAAACGTGGCGACATAGGCAATACGAGTTCTATGTACGCCAAGGCGTTTTTTGAAACCTTACCCTTTGATGCCATAACGGTTGCACCATACATGGGTGAAGATAGTTTGAGGCCTTTTTTGGAGTTCAAAAACAAATGGGTCATTTGTTTGGCGCTTACGAGCAACGCTGGACATGCAGATTTCCAGTTGGGTGAATACGAAGGAAAAAAACTGTACGAAAGAGTGATTGAAACCGTTTGCAAATGGGGTTCTGAAGAGAATTTGATGTTTGTTGTAGGTGCCACCAGGGCTGAAATGGTACAACAAATTCGCGCCATGATTCCTGAACATTTTTTGCTCGTTCCTGGCGTTGGTGCCCAAGGCGGAAGCCTGGTGGATATCACCAAAGCAGCGGCAAATGCAGATTTGGGTTTATTGGTAAATTCTTCTAGGGGGATTTTGTATGCTTCGGATAAAGACGATTATGCAGAAGCAGCAAATTCAGAAGCCAGAAAGTTGGCTTCTGAAATGGCGTTATATGTGTGATCTTAAAACGGTTTATTAACCGCGTGGCTTCAAAGGCCTGATTTCTAAGTTTACATTGTGAAAATTGGGCGGCGTTTCCAAACAATAGATGATTTGTGACGCTACGTCTTCGGGCATAAGCATATTGTCATGTGCCGTGATATTTTCGCTGTGTCTGAAAAAATCCGTTTTTACAGAACCTGGGTACACGCAAGTGACTTTAACGCCAAAATCACGAACTTCCTTGTACAAGGCATCGCTGAAACCGCGAACCGCAAATTTGGTTGCGCAATAGCCACTCACTTGCTGATAGCCTTCTAAACCGGCAATGGAGGATATGTTGATGATATGACCCAATCCTTGCGTTTTCATGCTTGGAAGGGCAAGTCGTGTTGCATAAAATAGTCCCGTTACATTGGTATCGAACATTTCTTGCCATTGTTCAATGGGCAATTCCTCGCAAAATCCAAAATAGCCCAATCCCGCATTGTTAATGAGGATGTCGACTTTTCCATGCGCGTCTATGACTTCTTTGAAAGCGGCACTCAACGATTCTAGATTTCTCACATCCGCTTTGATACAATGGTAATTGGTGTGGTTCGTTGAACAACCANTTCTGCAAAATCCGTAAACGATGGCGCCTTTTGCCAGGAGTTGGTTTACACATTCTTGTCCGATGCCCTTATTGGCACCAGTTACCACGGCGATTCTATTTTCTAAATTCATGATGTTTTTAATTCAATGAAGGATAACAATGAAGTTTCTAATTGGTTCCAATCCCATGCAAATTTTTGAAGGCTGAGATTGTTTTTTTCTACAAAATGGGCGTATGATTTGTCGTAATAAACCAGTAACAGCTCTACCCATGTTCTAAAATCATTTTGTTCCAATGCCTCTACGGCTGCCTTTTCATGTTGTCCACCCAATCGCTTACGCAGTTTTTGGGTTTGTTCAATCAGTAATTCCTTGGGCAGAGAGGCGTATTCGGCCAAAATTCTATTGATTCGGGTTTCACGGTCTACCAAAATCTCAATGCTCGGTGCTTGTTGCATTTGGACCCACAAGCCTTGTGGAATGGCACACAAACCAATCATTCTACTTTCATTTTCGATATATGTAAACCTATCTGGGTTTAATGCGAACATTTCAATCGCAAGCAAATTTTCGAACATTTCATTTCTGGGTTGTTCGGGCATTCCTACTCCGCCAAGTGCCGAACCTTTATGATTTGCCAATCCCTCTAAATCGATGATTTGTTGGTCTTTTTGCTTCAACAAATGCAAAATTTCTGTCTTGCCAGATCCGGTATGTCCAGCGACAAGGACGATGTTTTTGGGCGCTTCAATTGTGGTTAAAGTCCAATGCCGAAATGATCGATACCCGCCACGAATGATATTTACGGGGATTCCACTCCATTGAATGACGGTAGATGCAATTTGACTCCTCAGTCCTCCGCGCCAACAATAAAACAACACGGGCTTATTGTGTGATTTTTGAAGTGCCATTAAAGCGATGTAGAATGCTTCAAATTTTGGACCTGCCAACCGCAATCCTATTTGAACGGCCAATTCTCTGCCTTTTTGTTTGTAGGTGGTGCCTACCTCAGCGCGGTCGGCGTCGTTTAAAATTGGGATGTTAATGGCACCGGGGATATGTGCACGGGCAAATTCTGATTCGCTTCGAACATCTACCCAAATGTATGAGCCTTTCTGCTTGAGCGCTTCATCAATGGATAACGCTTTGGTCTGGCTCATTGATAATTACATGATAACTTCGAGAAGGCTTCTGTATGCAAGCACAGAGTCACCGTATTTTTCTTTGGTTTTTGCTTGCAACAACGGAGCGAATTGTTCTTTGTATTGGTTGTAACTTTCAATTGAGGGCGCAGTATACTGAATCGCATAGTTCACTCCATCATTGTCGTTGGCTTCGGTGAGAAGTTTCAAAATTTTACACTCCGTAAAACAGCCAGATTGCATTACTTCCGGAATGTGCTCTTCTTTCATCCAAGAAAGCCATTCATCGGCCAAATTTGGGTGTAGGTTACACGTAACGTTGTAAACAATCATGAGATTATTGCGCTGTGATGCGGATGTTGTAGCCTTCCATGATCAGGTTGGCTAACAATTTTTTACAAGCGGTTTCAGCCATGTTGTGCGCTTCTTCCGAAGAAACTGCCTCCAAATCCATGGTGATGAATTTTCCAATGCGCACGTTAGANGCGGTTTCGATGCCAATTTTTGGCAAACCATTGGCAACTGCTTTTCCTTGNGGATCTANCAATCCTTTAAGGGGTAAGATTTCAATCTCTGCAACGAATTTCACAATACAAACCTACGTTAAATTCTGCAAAAAAGCGTGTATTTTGCGGTGATGATTTTTGTAAAAATTAGAACCATTGGGTTGTTTGTGCTGGTGGGATTGTTTTTTGCCAATTGTGGTGAAAATTCCTCACAAACTTCCAAACTCTCCAATTCTACCGATTCTGCGAATCTTGCAGATACCATGAATTCGGCAGATGCAGATTTGATAGGTACAGATAGTGGGATTGTGATTGTTGAAACGCAAAGAAAACCCACACAATTGTTGGGAATTTGGCAGCAAATGCCCATTTCTGCATTGAGAGAGTCTATCAAAACCCACGCGCAGCTGATCGTAAATTGCATTGTTGATCATAAATATCAAATGGATGGCGGTTTAACTGTGTTATATAAAGAATTTCCTGGTGTTGGTAGCGTTGACGTCTTTGTTGGCATTCCCGTAAAAGGACTGAAGGTAGGTGCCAAATCCAAACCCCTAAAAGAGGGATTTGTTATTGAAAATATTGAGGGTGGTAGTTATTTAAAAGCCACGGTGAATGCAGAGCCTGGTTCAACATTGAAAAATTGGGAAGCATTCATCAAATTGGTAAATGCACGCAATCCAGAAGCCAGTGAATCTAAAAGGGGCTTGGGTGTGTATCCGTATTTTGAATACTATCAAGACAGTCGCAACGCCGAAATGACAACCACTGTTTCACAAGCGGTTCTTGTAATGAAAAAACAGTGATGCAAGTACCTCAATATCTTCAGAAAGGCGATACCGTTTTGCTCGTGGCGCCAGCGCGCAATGTAAACGAGGGTGATTTGAGGGAATTTGAAGCTTGGGTTATCGAACAAGGCTGGATGCTTGAGGTGGCACCAAATCTTTTTTCAGTAGACAATCAATTTGCTGGTAACGATGAACAAAGAGCCAGCGATTTGATTTGGGCGCTATCGCATCCAACTGCCAAAGCGATTTTTACAGCAAGGGGTGGATATGGCAGTGTTCGGACCTTGGCGGCAATGAAAAAGAAATTGGGCGATGTGGATTATTGGCTTCAGATGCAACATCCCAAGTGGTTTGTGGGATTTAGCGATGTTACTACCATTCACTTGTGGTTACAAAAAAACAATTGGGTCAGTATCCATGGACCCGTGGCTACACAATGGTCACTCCAAAACGAATCTTCCGAAAAAAATCACCGTCAATTGGCCAATGCGTTGATTGGTAATCCGTTGCTTTTTGAGTTAAATGAAGCCAACGTTTATAAACCTGCAGCCTTCAACGGTGAACTGATAGGCGGTAATTTGAGCTTGTTGTATGCGTCGTTGGGCACAGATTTACAGCCGGTTACTGATGACAAAGTTCTATTGATCGAAGACTTGGATGAATATTTGTATCACATCGATCGCATGCTCATGGCATGTAAAAATGCTGGGTTATTCAACAACATCAAGGCGTTGTTGGTGGGTAGTATGATCGATATGAATGACAATTCAGTGCCCTTTGGGAAAACAGTAAAAGAAATGATANTTGAATTACTCGATGAGGCAAATTATCCCATTGTTTTCGATGTGCCAATGGGTCACGATAAACAAAATTATGCGGTAAAGTTGGGTGCAGTGTGTAACTTTGAAAATTCAACCTTAACCCAATAATTCTGTGATTTCTTCCAAAACATTTATTGCATTTACAAAGTTTGGTATTGTTGGCGGCATTAGCTTTTTGGTTGATTTGTCGGTCTACTATGGAACAGATGTTTTTTTGCCGAGTTACATCGCAAAGGCCATAGGGATTATAGTTGCAACGGGATTTAATTACAAGTTGAATTCCATGTGGACATGGGGCGCAAAAAAGGGTAGTGATATTTATGAAAAACAGCCGAGTGTTTTGCGTAACTATCTCATTTTATACGCCATTAGCGGTTCTTTGAATGTATTAACCAATGAATTATTATTGTCTGTTTTGCCCGATTGGATCTTACAATTGAATGTGGTATTTCCAAATAAACTGGGGGATGATGAAATGATTAACAATACCTTGTTGGGAGCTAAACAATTGTTTGCTGTGAAAATCGACAAATTATTTGCTGTATTAACAGCTACAATGGTGGGGATGATGATCAATTTTATCGGCCAAAAATTGTGGGTGTTTGGGAAAAGTAAATCATGAGGTTAACAAAGCATCGTCGGATGCACTAACTTTGTAATTCATCATTTTTTAATAAAAAATAACATGGCATGTACATCTTGTGGCACCAAGGAAGGCGGAACACCCGGTGGGTGTAAGAGCAACGGAACTTGTGGTACCAGTGGTTGCAATGCATTAAACGTGTACGATTGGTTCAAAGATATGGACCTGCCTTCGGGCTATAAACCTTTCAATGTTGTAGAAGTACGTTTCAAAGGATCTCGAAAAGAGTTCTTTAGAAACACAAACAACTTAGAGCTTTATACCGGTGATTACGTTTGTGTAGATAGCAGCATTGGTTTTGATATTGGAACAGTATCTGCAACCGGCGAAATTGTTCGTTTGCAGTTGAAAAAATACCGAGTTCGTGAAGATTCTGACGAGATGAGGGGCATTCAAAGAGTGGCCTCAGAACGCGACATGGAACGGCAGAAAGAAGCGAAAAGCAAGGAAGATCAAACCTTGGAGCGTGCCCGTACGATCGCATTTTCATTGAATCTTCAAATGAAAATTTCAGACATCGAAATCCAAGGCGATGGACGCAAAGCAATCTTTTTCTATACCGCTGAAACGCGCGTAGATTTTAGAGAGCTCATCAAACGATATGCTGATGAGTTTAAATTGAAAATCGAAATGCGTCACATATCCTATCGTGAGGAAGCTTCTCGATTGGGCGGTACTGGCGTTTGTGGTAGAGAATTGTGTTGCAGTACTTGGTTAACGGATTACAAACAAGTGAATACCGGTGCGGCAAGGGTTCAAAATTTGAGTATCAACATGGAAAAATTGGCCGGTCAATGTGGTCGTTTGAAATGTTGCTTGAACTATGAGTTGGATCAGTATGTTGAAGCCATTGATGCCTTTCCCAAAGCAAAAGTGGTTAAGTTGGATACAGTAGCTGGTGTTGCTTATGCGAGAAAAACCGATATCCTGAAAAAACTCATGTGGTTCTCCTATGACGATAACCAAACATGGGTTGCTTTGCCTGTTGATAAGGTGAATGAGGTAATGGAAGAAAACAAAGGGGGTAAGCAATCTGCTTCGTTGCAAGATTTGGCGCCAGCGAGTGCAGTATTAGAAAAGTTGGGTAACGGAGGGGATGATCGAAATAATGATTTCATTGGTAATTCAGAATTATTATCTGATGATGAATTTGCCTTGAAGAAGAGGGCTCCCGAAAGAGGTGATCAGCGCAATGGTGATCGCAGGAAAGGTGGTAACGACAGACGTCCTGAAAACCGTGGTCCAAGACCAGCAGGTGAAAATCGTGGACCGCGACCAGATAACCGAGGCCCTAGACCAGAANGTGGTCCGAGACCAGCAGGNGAAAANCGAGGNCCGCGACCAGATAACCGAGGCCCNAGNCCAGAAGGTGGTCCGAGACCAGCAGGAGAAAACCGTGGACCGCGACCAGAAAACCGAGGCCCAAGGCCAGAAGGTGGTCCGAGACCAACAGGAGAAAACCGAGGCCCGCGACCAGAAAACCGAGGCCCTAGACCAGAAGGTGGTCCAAGACCGGCAGGAGATAACCGAGGCCCTAGACCTGTAAACGGACCCAAACCGAATACAGACTCACCAAATTCAAATACTGGCGATTCGCCAAAATCAGAATAACAA
>JGI24768J34885_10000167_pt1 | contig 18303 bp, 10 predicted proteins | sample LakOntMetagenome_FD_34885 | JGI IMG/M metagenome (IMG submission 34885) | reverse complement strand
GCGGGTGATCTGCCGCGGGCAGCGGGTGATCTGCCGCGGGCAGCGGGTGATCTGCCGCGGCCCTGCCCGCGGCGATTGATGTTGTTGCTGGTAGAAGTCATTTGACTTCTGCTTATACTTGTCTTAAATACAATTATCGGCCTAGATTGTCGGTCTCCATTTTGGATTCCATTTTGGATTCCATATCTCCATATTTCACTGAATTTTTCTCGACCGATTCTTTTTGCCACCAACGTCGCAGAAATCCAAGTGCGATGAAGAGGAGGAGTGCGACGACTGTCACTGAGAGCCCCACGTTTATGCTCTGCGTGTCGAGCGTTTCTGTAGAAGATTGTGTGGAGTTTTTCGGGTTCTCGACACTGTTCAACATATTCCGCGTCGTGTCATTACCCGCACGCGACGCATGGGCAAACAGAAGCCTGCGCGTGGCCTGTTTGTGCAGTCGACGCGATGTACTGTGGGGGAGAATATACGGGCGCGTGGTCGGAGAATTGCGTCGGAAGCGGTCGGTCGGTCTTTCGAAAAACGAAGCGACGCCCTCGACCGCGGCATCGGCGAGGGTCTCGCCCTGCGCGGCCGTAGCGACGCCCTCGACCACGGCATCAGCGAGGGTCTTGGCCTGCACAGCCGACAATTCACTTGCCACGTCTTCGAGAATCGACGGGACCGCCGATAATTCTATTGCAACGCCCCCGAAGATCGACTGCGCATCCACGATTCTCGGCGGCGGCTTCGGCAGCCGCGGCCGCCCGAAAGACACGCTCGCGTTCGGTCCCGGCGCGTGTGTCAGCACTCGTAGCGGATCCGTCCAATTCGTGTGCAGCAAAGATTCGACCACGAGCGCAGACATGCCAGAGCGCATCATATATAGTGCCGGGCATATGCCGCTTCAGAATAAGGTCTTTGCTAAGCATCACTATTTTCGTGATGCAAAAACATGGCAACACAAAAAGCTAAACTCTGCCTTTTCACTGTGTGCTTCATAGTACTCGTCGAGAGCAAAATCACGGTATGGCTCCCGGAAGAAATTGAGCCTGTTGAGATACTGATTGCTACTCCTGTTATGTTCGAGGGTACTGAGTACACAACACTCGATGGAACCTCGCCAAGAGATAATACTCAACGTGGATGTAGTAAAGACTATCTCAGCTTGCCCTCTGGGTGGCAACTGGCTGAAAAAACAACTGCAGCCCAGCAAGTGGTGAGAATGTATCCTTGGGGAACTGCTGGTATGGTGTTCAGTGATGGCACTGCATTGTGTGCTTCGCAAATCCCTTGCGTGATTAACGCCGACAAGCAGTATTTGCAAACAACTGGATTACCAAATGCATTAACATACAGGATCAAATTAAGACCGGACGGTCTGTGTGAATATCAATTGAGAATTCTCATCAGCCGGAAAGGATGCGTTCTTTCTTCAGCCCATCAGGAACACTGTCAATATTTTCCATTCCTTGTGCCGTCTTGGCCAGTTCCCAACACAGTCCTGGCAATATTTAGCGGATATCCGAATAATCAGCCAGAAGACGACTATCGCTGTGGTTGCTGTGCTGATAGCGAATTTGTTACAGATCTCTCGTTGCCGTACTTTGGTGCCCGACGAAACTTGTTTGATTATCCACATGGAATGTGCAAGTGTCGCAATGGATATGAGTTATCGATTGCCGGAAGATGCGAAAAGTGTGAAGCTGGCAAGTATTTCGACAAGGGCCTGTCGTGGCGCGAGTATGGCGGGCCATCCGCTAATGAGGATCCTGCAATATGGGGAACAAATAAATGCAAGAATTGTGCTGTCGGCAAGTATCAAACCCAGGCGGGCCAGAGTTCATGCGCTTTAGCAGTTTCCTCAGAAGTTTGTGCAATAGGAAAGTATGGCGTACCACCCAATTGTGACCCTTGTCCCATGGGTTACACCACACTGAGCACTGGCAGTACTGTCATGACAGACTGTGTCTGTAAGCAAGGATATTATCCAGTGAACGTCCTTGCCTATCAACAGTGCATAGCATGCGCAGCGGGCACGTACAAGTCACAAACGGGTCAGGGCTTATGCACTGAATGCGCAGCGGGCAAGTCCCAGGCACAATCGGGGCAGAGTGCTTGCATAGCATGCGCAGTGGCCAAGTACCAGGCACAAACGGGTCAGGGCTTATGCACTGCATGCGCAGCGGGCAAGTACCAGACACAATTGGGGCAGAGTGATTGCATAGCATGCGCAGAGGGCAAGTACAAGGCAGAAACGGGTCAGGGCTCATGCACTGAATGCGCAGCGGGCACGTACGCGTCGTCCTCGCAAGCTCTCTGTACACCGTGTCCTCCTCATTGGTATGGGACAGAACGCGGGCAGAATACTTGCATAGAATGCGCAGCGGGCAAGTACCAGACACAATTGGGGCAGACCGTTTGTGATTTGTGTCGTGCTGAAATTGGCGCGCCGTGTAGGATCTGCGACCAGCCTGGAGAATTTTCCAGGAACGGAATTACTTGCATTACGTGTACTGAAGGAAAGCAACGTGTTGGAAACACGGGTGATTGCGAAAATTGTCCAGTCGGCAAATTCGGAGGTATGCGTGGAGCTTGCACATCGTGTCCCCTAGGTAAAACCACAATGGAAACTGGCAGTCAATACACCCGAAACTGTGTCTGTGCGCCAGGATATGAAGGTCTTAGTGACTCCGAATGTAGCGCTTGTGCAAAGGGTAAATACGGCCAATATTATGATTCAATGCGTTCGAGCTGGAGTTGCTTACCTTGTGCAGTGGGTAAATACAACGACCTTTTTGGTCAGAGCGTGTGTCAAGCGTGTCAACCAGGTAAATACAACGAGAATGAGGGTCAGAACGTGTGTGCTGAGTGTGCAAAGGGTAAATACGGCAAAGATTATGGGGCAACTGTTTCGAGCTGGAGTTGCTTACCTTGTGCAGTGGGTAAATACAACGACCTTTTTGGTCAGAGCGTGTGTCAAGCGTGTCAACCAGGTAAATACAACGCACTAGCAGAACAAACATATTGTGAAAATTGTAAGAATGGCAAATACAATGAGAAGAATGGTTCCACTTCAATGCAGGCATGCGAGGATTGTACTGCCGGCGAATATTCTTATTCTTATGAACCTAATGGAAATTCATATGTTATTAATAATGTTGCGTCATCAAATGCACAATGCACAAATTGTCCACGGAACAGGTATACCGACAAAGATGGTCAGGATACGTGTGCACAGTGTGCAATAGGAAAATTTTCTTATGAAGGCAGCACGAATTGTTCATCATGTCCTATAGGTTATTATTTGAATTCGGACTTCCTAAAATCCCATCATGCATGTCTGAAATGTGCAGATTGTGAAGAAGGTAAACGCAGAGTTGCATGCAAACATGACAAATATTTACCAGGAAATTGTATAAGGTGTAAACCAGGATTTATTATAGCACAGATTGATCAAGATGAGTGTACCGCGTGTGCAGCAGGTAAATACCAGCACGATCCAATGGCAACAAAATGTTTGGATTGTCCTCCAAACAGCAATTCACCAGAAGGCAGTGCTACAATTCGTTATTGCGTTTGTGCTAGAGGCTGGGTACAAAGATATTACAACGGCGAGGTAATCTGTACCTGCAAGGCCGGGCACTACGTACAGGGTATTCACTGCTTGCCATGTAAATCATGTGATAGCAATGCAAGCAAGAATATTGAATACCGAAGTGGATGTATTGACCACAACGAAGGAACATGCGAGGTCTGCGACACGGTGTGTGCTGATGGTGAGAAGCTTGCAGGCTGTGGTGGGCTTTCGGCTGGAGAATGCAAGCCTGCAAGTTTACTCGTGCCCACACCTCAGTGTGCGATCGAAGAAACCGCCACAATCTCAGGTTTGGCGGTGACTGGATTTGGGATATACGACTTCGTCAGTGTTTTCCGGGCCAAGGAAACGGAGGTGGACTTCAGGTGTTCGGACCCATGTGACGGCCGGCGCAACTACGATTCCCAACAATGTGATGGCCCATACGCGTGCAACATGCGGACCTGCGCTGCAGACACGCAGGAGGTGTATGGCATGATCCCGGTGCGTGCATGTCCTGTCATTATCACAGCCGAAGACATGCAGCACGAGGACGTCATCGCCCTCAAGCGGAACGCCAAGTGCGTTCCGTGCGACAGTTGCGGCACATACGATGAGGAAAGTGGCACAAGACTACACAAAGACTGGGGCGCGGGCTGTGCGCGAGAGTGCAGCCAGCTCCAGTGCACGCAGGGCCAGATCTGGGACTGGACAGAGAGAAAGTGCAGCGAGTGCCAAGACTTGCGAAACATGAAATTGTGCAGCAGAAAGGACATAGAGCTTTATGAACTGGAATCCAGCAAGGTGACAGGAAACTGGCCCCTTTTGTTTTTCGAAGGCTGCCAGGGAAGCGGAGCGGCGCTTCTGACAGACATCGGGATTGGCAGATGCTCGGCATGCGAGAAGCACTACACCACGTGTAGTGCCGTGAATGAGTACCCTCATAATTGCATAGATTTTGCAAACGTACGTTGTGGGGTTTGCAGTCGCGCGAGACACGCCGAATATTTTTCGTTGTTGAAGGGTCGGTGGTTTAATTCCAAGGCGCGAAGCCATGAAGAGCTGCACTGCCAAATATCGGCATGCACGCACAGGGTTGGTGGCATGTGGACGGGAGTGACACCTGACGGGACTTTGTGTCACAAGCCGTGCTTGCCACAAGCTTGCCGAGAGGACCAGGTCGCTATTCCTTGCCGCCTGCCGCACCAAGCGCGATGTGAAAGCGGGTATCCGATGTCCGGTAACGTGCCGACCACGCAACTATACCTGAATTCCGACAATGAGCAGGTTTACGCCGGTGGGGAAGTGAATCTCTTGAATGAGGAAAACGAGATGAGCAGCAGGGGGTTTGCTAGTTTCGAGAATATTTTGATTGTCTTGGACGAGCTGAACGAGTATCAGTGCGTATGGAACGCAGAAGGCATCACAGACAATGTTGCGACACCGGCTGGCAGCTCTCAGTTTTTCTGGGCCTCCCAGGAGACGTCTCAACACGCACACAAACACCGCGGTACAAGAGCGTGTCGAATCTGGGACGTTGACGATAACGTGGCGATGCCGATGCTGCCGCTACAGAACACTGTCTCTTGCAGCACCGAGGAGAATTCGACGAGCAACTGTCTAGATCGCATAATTCTAGTCAATACAGAGGCCTACGCAGTCTCGTACGGCTTCAATGGGCACTGGAACGTTCCGGAGATGCCTCCCATCGAAGTGACGTGGAATGACCACGACCAAGACCCAGAGCTGCCAAAACACGCGGACTTCGGAGGCAGAGGACTGCTGTTCCTTTTGCTGTGCATGCACCAGAAATACGCGAAGCTCGCTGTGGATGTGCCGCACGACAGGAGCCTGCACAAAGCGTCGTGGCTGCGCGCCGTGCTCGTCAGCTATTTTTCCGTAGACGCGACAGAATACCTCGAAAAAAAGAACCATGCCAAAGTGCGCGTGCGTCCTTACATAACTGTGGACGGCGAAAGTGTCAATGACGCGCACGACCTCTTTGTGCCCGAGTTCTTGTGGAAGCAGCCGGTGTCTGCCGATTCCTTGCAAGATGCAGACAGCCTCTTTCTTGTAAAAACGGAGGCGTGGATTTCAAACTGGACATCGTGTGCTGATCTCGATGTATCAGACGTGATCCGCTTCGAAATAGCGCCCCGGTTCAATGAGAGCGCGTCCCTAACTCTCGACAACGGGTATGGCTTCACAAAACAAGTGTGGGCGAGCCCAACAATGTACAAAGTCTCGTACTGCTGCACAAACCAACCGTTAAATTCCTTGCAAATAGACATCTGCCGCAACGTGGTGTCGAATTGTGACGACCTTGTGAGACAGGCAGACGTCTTCGTGCTCCAGCGTCCATACAAGCACGTTGCGACAAGCATCGACGCCTGTAATGGGCCTGCCTGGACATGCACGAAGACAAAAGACGAGACGTTGCTCGGTCTCCGTCACGTGCACACGAACATCCGCAGCGCGCCCGTGGCAGACAGACACAACCCAATGGATGCTGAGAAGGTCGTTTACCAGATAAAATCAGACTCGATTACAGCGTTCAGCAACATACAACAAGTTCACACAGGAGACCCGTACAGTCTATGTCCCATAATTGCGACGAACGCCAACAGTATACGATGCTACGGTACAAAACAACCGCAATTGCTTCACGAGATTGCTGTCGGTACGGGGAACTACAGATATCTATCCGCCTTCCAGTCGCTCATAGACACACAATACATCCTGCTGGTGCTCCTCGCAGGAAATTTAGAAAAATTCTCTTCCGGAAGATTGTACTGGCATGATGACAGTTTAAACAGCAATAATACGATATCATCCACAATACTGGCACTGGAGGACACCGGATTGACTGAGGTGATGAGCAACGATCCTGACGTTGCAAACTGGATCAGTGTTGCTGCGGTAGACGACAGCGTCGTGGCACTGCTCATCACCAATCTAAATTTGCATATTTGGTCAGTGCGAAAATATTCACTTTCCTGGCAGATGGGCGACACCCAGCTCGAACTGACGTTGGAAAACGAAGAGAGTGAACAAATTGATCTTCCGGGTAGTTGGCCCGTCAATGTAGAACCCGAGGAAGAATGGCTTCGGTTTTGCAAACTTGCGGCGCCCCGGGAGGTGAGTCACTTTCTGCTAGCGTGTGTACAAAAACCAGACGAAGACTCTCTGATCTTGCGAGTTTGTCTCGGCCCACGCCAGGTATCAAACACAGGGCAGTCGGCGATTTGCAACGACCATGCGCTGGACATAGATGCTGCAGAGAAACCTGCTTACATATCTACAGCATTCCTGCGGAATGATAGTGCGCACAATTTGACACACACGTCGTTTCAGTGGGTCGTGGGGGTCCACGGCAATATTTTCATCGCATATTATTTTCAGAGCAAAGTTACTGAACACTTCACTCAACCCTTAGAGATAGAGCGAGTGCGAACATCAGACCTCGTGCAAAAGCACTTTGTNAAGACAGATCATCTTTTCTTCAATTTCCGCCTCGCTGAAACGACCTCATTTGAGGTACTGACATACCTCCCCGACTTCGAGCTCCTGAAGCCAAGCACGACAACCGTTACAGTTCCCGCTGCGTATGCGGTGGTCCTCGTGCGTCGCGATTCGTTGCAAACCCCCTCATACGCTTCAAGCACAAACGTAGAGGACAAAAGATTGATTTTGAATCTGGAAAGCACGAGCTACATCGTGCACAAGTACGGTGAAGCAGCCCTGCCCGTGTACGAGCGGAACAGCGAAGAGGTCGACGTCAACGAGGTCCCCGAGCTGCTCATGTCCAAACACAAAGTATCGGTCAATTCTGACAAGCCCAGCAGCTTCCTGGCAAAATACTCGCAAGCTCCAGGACAGCTTGGCGCCTGGAACCGCGCGCTCGGCCTCCCTGTCGCCGTAGGCAGATTCCAGATTTTGGACAATCAGTGTGTCTTTGCTGATTGGTCAAACGGATACCAAATTGTCGAGAACCGTTTGAAAAATCCGTATGAATTGACGTCGACAAGACCTCGTGGTCTCGTGTTGGAATTCAACAGCATCGAGATGCTCCTCGTCGATGCAGGGCGGTGGCTGCTGCTGCAGTTCAAAGTGCCGTGCGGCCAGCGCCTCAGGCCGTACCAGCGGCTCGGGACGGCGTGCGGACTTGCTGACGTCGAGGGACTGGAGAAAAATTTCCTGCTGGAACCTGATTGCGCCCCTTACGAGCACGTGGTAGCGCTGCTGGACGCGACGCGCGAGAGAGAGACGACTGTGTACTTCCTTGATGAGTCAAAGACCATAAAACGCCTCTCGCTGACGCCGTGTNATTGCATCTACCTGGATCGCCGCGTCTTCTGGGTCGACGGGGCGATGTATGAGTCGAAGCCACGCGAGTACGAGATACACGCGCGCCTGATGCATCTTTTGCAGCCAGCGCTTCTTTCGCAGCCAACGCTTCTTTCGCAGCAAAATCTCATGTCCACGAACTACGTGCTGTCAGAGAACGTGGCCCAGTGGCGCCGCGAGCGCCACGTGATGCGAGTAACGCCACGGCAGCACATGCGGCTGGAGCTGCATGTCGAGAGAGACGTGATCGTAGGTACTGATGTGGAGATCAGAGTGGGCGTCGACGACATTCAGCTGACGCCGGTGCTCTCGAGCTTCCCTGTGTTCAAGCACACGCCCGACAAGTGGTGCACGCGAGTCCATGTACCATCGGCACTCCAGCTGGCAGACATCGGCCTTGAGCACCTCGTCCTCGGCAGAGACGGGATGCAGTCGGACGACTGGGCGCGCGTCCAAGGCACCGTGAGTCTCGACGTGCGCGGGCGCGAGCTTGTAGACTGCATCTACAAGACGGAGCTCTTCTTGATGCAGGACGATTGTGGTTCGCAGGAAGCGGACGAAGAACCCGACCGCCTGCAATATCTGGGCTGCACACTCAAGCTCCAAGAGGGGGGCATCGGTCTCTACGCCGAGTGTCAGGTCGAGCTGCCTGCGTACCTTGACAGAGACCACAGCACGGGCATAGGCATTTTGTTACTGAACCACCACCAGAGATGCAGGCTCCCGGAAGACGCCTCTTTCTTCGTCTCTCTCCGCCCCCACACCAAACTGTACAGTTGCTCGCCGGGCGAGTTCCTGGGAAAGGACGGCAACTGCGAGAACTGTCACAAACACGNGGGGCACGACATCTGCCAACTGGGGCAACGCCTGCGGGGCTGTCCTGCGTTAGAAAAGGCCGACGAAGATAACTGCGTGCCGTGTACAGAGGGCCGAGATCTCGTTTTGAAGGGAGTGGCTTCCTGGGCGTCCTCAAACTCCACGCATGCCTGTCGCCTGCAATGCAACGGCGGATACTTCTTGCGCGAGCATCTCGGCGTCGGTAACTGCATCCTCTGCCAGGAGGAACTTCCTTGCGGCCNGGGCCTGACATGGCAGAACTGCAGCTACAATCAAGACTCCGGGTGCTACGCGTGCAGCAGTCTTTGGCCCTTACTGGGTCAGTATGCACAAAACGAGGAATATTTCAACCACAGCAACACTTGCCAGACGAGGTGCAAAGACAATCATTACCGAGATGCCAGAGGTCGCTGCAAAGAGTGCTGGGACAGATCAGAGCTGCTTATGTCACAGGATCCTGGTTTCTACTATTTCGAAAACTGCACACACACTACAAACGCCCTAATCATACCTTGTGAAGAAAAGCAAGGATCCGAGATTGTCGGTCACGAGGTCGGCTTCACCGGAGACTGCGAGCGTAAGTGCAAAAAGGGATGGGTAAAACAGGAGAACAAGTGCACGCCGTGCACGAGTCCCCCCCTTGTCGCAAACGGCACTTACTTCGAAACAACCTCTCTCCCTCCGGAAGCCTTCGACTGGATTGCAGAATCAGCAAACTGTACCTTCAAGTGCCTACACCCTTACGTTGACGTCCCTCTCTCCGATAGCAACAACGCGAGCTGCACGCGCTGTGACGTCTGTGAGATTGGACAGTACCCCGAGGGCCCCTTCTGTGCCTGTAACACATGCTTATTGTAGCCNGACTGGCACTTTATTCAAAGGCGAATAAATTTTTTTACTTTAGCAATGACGTGCTCGGGCGCGCTGTCTCTGCATGTATCTAATTTTCCTCACCTACGAGCATTCTCGAGCTTTTGTGATAGCTCTGATACTCAGGCATACCCGTGCACAGCACCATCTTGGCAATGATGCCCAGCAAGTCCGGTGTGAGATCGAAGACGAGTCCNCCCGATCTCGTTTCTTCATCCTTTGCTTTCTTTCCTTTGTCAAGAGCCCGAAGCAGCATATTTTCAACTTCCGAGGAATAATGCATGAGGATGGGTATGCAAAACGCCAGCACGAGCTCCGACATGCGTTTCCTCCACGCAAGGGCCGGGCCCACCGAGATGGGGGCCTGAAAATTCAGACCCTTCCTTTTCTTGACAATGACAGGAGTCAGCCTCGGCAACACCTGCCTTTCGAGAGACAGTCCGCCCGGCCCGTCCTCTTTTTTGAACCAGATGTTACCTCCGTCTCCCCTCCCACACATGTACAGCGTTCCGTCTGATGCCACAATCCCTGTGTGGTCGTGGCCACAAACGACGATCATCACTTCATTCTCTTTGTTTACATTTTTGATCACCGTCGTGTCGATCCGTGCTGGGATCATGCGGCATCCGATGTCACCTGTGCATAGCGATCCGTGACAGCCTCTCCCACACGACCACACCGTCTTCTCTCTGCAGAGAAACACCGTGTGGCTCAACCCCCCGGAAGCCATAATCACGAAATCGTCTCTCGTCTCCGGCAACCAGACCTTTTTTGGCAAAGTAAGATCGCAGCCGGTTCCATGGCCAAGCTGTCCGTACCATCCCTTCCCCCAGGTGTAAAGATGCCCTTCGTCAGTTATCGCCAGTGAGTGCCAGACACCGGCAGCTATTCTGCACACCTTGTCTTGAAACAGTTGCTCTACCAGAGTCGGCCCCAGACGATCCACCCTATCACCAAGCCCCAAAGATCCAGAATCGTTGTCGCCACAGACGAAAAGATTGCCATTTTTGCAGAGCATCATGCTGTGGTTACTTCCGGCCGCAATATCCACGACGTGCGGAAGGGACAAGAGTTCCCCGCCCTCCGAGAAGAAATTTTCCATACTTGTGAAAAAATAGCGGCTGGTGTGGTCGTTGAGACCAAGCTGTCCACGTGAATTCGCCCCAGTGGCCCAAACACGACCGGCAGATGAGAGAGCTAGTGTGAAACGAGAGCCACATGCGACCTTGAGCATCTTTTCTTCAAAAAACGAGAGATCTTGAACATTGTGATGCATGTTCATGCTCATCGCTTGCAAACTCTCGACCATCGATATTTTTTTAAGTTTGACATATTGCACCTGCACCTCGGCCAATTTCCGAACCCCAAGGTAATTGAACCCGAATTTTTCAGAGGGAACGCCTATCCCCAACCTCCCATCACGAGCATTGCCACATACGTGAACTTCTCCCGAGTTGTCCACCGCAGCCATGTGTCTATCGAATACAGAAACATATAGGAAAGACAATCCATTTTCGTACTTCGGTTTCTCAAAAAACCACTTGCACTTCGCCATGCCGTGTCCGATTTGACCATGCGTGTTCACACCTGTCGAATGCAATTCCCCGTCACTGGTCACTATAACACTGGCATTTTTGCCGCACGCTAACATTGTTTTTGGACCGAAAAGTCAACACTTCATATTTATAGAGTTTCTGGCTTCTGATTCTGGCTTCTGATTCTGGCTTCTGATTCTGGCTTCTGATTCTGGCTTCTGATTCTGGCTTCTGATTATGGCTTCTGATTCCGGCTTCTGATTCCGGCTTCTGATTCTGCTCCGCGAACTTGAGTCTATTTAAGTCTTGAAAAAATTCCACTTCCCACTTCGGATTCGCCACCCATGTCTGATGAGCTGAATTCGGCGGCCAGTATCATGGTTTCGCTTCTCCCTGACAAGAACACACCAAGGGTCAAGAAGAGAGTGAATGTGATCGATGCTGGAAGCAAGACCGAAGTCTTGACTTGCACCGCAGTCGCCGTCGAGTACAAGAAGAAGTCCAGGGTCAAGAAAGAGGCGAACACGCTCCCCAACGGCATGAAAATCATGAGAAGTATCAAGGACTCCAAGAAGAAAAAGAAGGGCGAGCCTATGGGCAAGTGGGCCACAAAGACAGTGTTGACCGACGGTCCTGTTGATCTCAACCCTCACCTTCCCTTTGAGATGCCCGACTTCCAAAAATTGGCTCGCGGGGGCGGGAACTTCAAGACTGCAGGTGTCTCTAAGACGAGGACGTTGGAGGTCCCGCTCGACGACAACAACCTTTTGAAGTACCAGCCCAACCCGCGCTATACAAGGCTTATGAAGGAGCTTCGTGACTTCGCCGAGAAACACTGCTCCTTGAACAAAGAGGGAGTTGTGCACCCCTACCTCGGTTTCCAAACGGCCGAAATGGAGACGGAGCTTGTGCAAAAGTTTGCCCCCNAGATGTTTAACAACGTGCAAACGCCCAAAAAAATCTTCAGCCAGTTTCTGTGCACCATCGCCGTCCGGTCGAAGACCTTCGGCAAAAAAGGCAGCATCCAAAGGACTACGTGGACCTTCGATCCACATTCCTGGAACGCCAAAGGCTACCGCATGACTCCAGGGGGGGACGCGAAGGGCGGAAGACCCAAGATCTTGGTTTGCCCCCCAGATATTTAAAAGGCGGCCGACAACTCATCCCACCTGTGTGTAAAATTTCGGGCGAAAGGCACGATACATCCGCTGCAAATTTTCTAAGCCCATAGCTTTTTCTGCTTTCTTTTGCGCGCGCTCCCGCTCTATCAGTGGGCTCGAGAGCGTATGCTCCTCGTTAATCATTTTATTTGTATTAAACATACTTGAATTATGTCCAAATGTGTAGCTCTTCTGGCACTTTATCTTTTTTATCTGCTTGTGGCGGAGGGGCTCCCACTGTACGCAGACAGCTCGAACAGAACCCTGGCGCTCGTGCTTTGCGGCAACCTCAAAGACGCCCTTGCACAGCTGAAACATCGCGAAGTGCTCGAGCATGAGATCGGCGCCGACTGGCTCGAGGGCAACTGTGTGAGTATTGACCCCTGTTCGCAAACAAGCAGCAATGAGAATCCATATTTTGGCACTGCACTCCCCGCGCTTGCTGGAGTGTGGTTGTCTGGCAACAGCAGCACGCTGCGCCTTCCCCTCTCTTCGGCTGCCATTGTTGATGCAGAAGCTGGGTCTCGCGCACACAACTACGGTAGCCTCGAGTTTGCGCGTGTCCCGGAAGGCATAAGCCTGCAAGCGTGTGCCCCCGACTTTGATNTGTGGCGCTCAAGGGGGGTGCTCGCCTGCAACGAAAATACCATCGTTTCCATCAGCGCAGATGCTGAGACCAGAAGCTGCCCCGGAGCTCTCTCGCACAGCCTTTTGGACTGCGTCAAATCTTTGCAGTTCGACGCCTCTCGACAAGCCCTGATGTGGCGTCCCCCTTCAGAAAAAATGCACTTTGGAGAGCAGACCTGGGCCGAAGCTTGTGCTCTCTCGCTCCCGTTGCCTGCGATTGTGCGCGCAATGTGTTCGACGCTAGCCCAGTTTACTTTCGACATCCCGGTGCCGGCAACTCTCGGGTCCACAAGTCTGATCAAGTATGAGTTCTTGCCCGGGTACGGGTGCTACGGCCTTGAGCACATTTCCGGACAAGGGAATGTGCTCTCGAGAGGGGCGGCGCCAAATCACCTCGTGGCCTGTCCAGCAGTGCCTCACGGCTCGCCAATGCGCGTCGACGCATACACGTGCGGCACCGTGTGTGACACCGGCTTCCAGCTCAGCAACAGTACGGATGGCGACGTGTGTGTCTCCGTCTGCGCTGGTCTCGACAGCACGTGTGCAGAATCCTACCGGGCGACCTCGGAGTGTCTGCAGGACTCGCTGACGTTCTACCATTGCACTCCTTGCGCCCCCCAGCCGGGATTCGAGACTCGGCCGCCCGCGGAAGGCATAGACGACATCTTCATGTGCCACTACCGTGCATGTGCGCCCGGCACGAAGAGCGACGGTCTCAAGTGTGAAGCCTGCGGTGTCAACACCTTCTCAAACGCGTCCATGGCTACAGAATGTGCGGGCTGCGAGACTGCGCAAACAGGCTTGTACCAGTCCGCATCAGGGCAGACGGCGTGCGCCGAGTGCTTGTGGAACACCTCAGCGACCGTGACGGCTTGCAGTCCGGGCACCTCTCTCGTCCACGACTTCGATATGGTTCAGCACCTCTTCACGCTCTACAACGCCGACGTCGGTGCACAGCTTGGCGAATACGTAGCCGCAATGTGCACCGAGGGCTATGCATGCCTCCCGTGCCAGCCGGGTCACTACGAACACGAGCGAGCTTGCGTGCCCTGTGCGCATGGGGCATACCAGCCCAACTTCGCAGCACAAGAATGCTATCCCTGCAACGAAGGCCAAAACACAACCTCCCTCGGGAGCACGAACAGCAGCGACTGTGTGTGTATCGAGGGCTTCGAATGACCGTATGTTCTCCGGATTTGCCGGCCTGCCAATGATCCATGATCGGGTCGCCCAGAAGATTGATCGACGAGGTACGGATTCAGGGTGATGGAGGCCTGTGTTCCGCACGCGTGCCGCCTGGCCTTGCCTTCCTGTTCTTCGTGCTCGTCCGCACACATGTTTCCAGCCAGCTCGCGCTGCAGGCCCGCACACATGTTTCCAGCCAGCTCGCGCTGCAGGCCCGCATACTGCAACAGCTGGCCGCAGTCAGTTTTCCGCAAGAACCAGGCGTTCGCCCGGTCCACAAAGACGCCGGCGGGGTCAGTGTTGACCGAGTCAAACCAATGACACGTCACGATGTCGTGAAAATTCATCAGGTGCTGGTATAACTCTTTGCAATCACATTGCACAATGAACGTCAGCCACAGGCAGTAGAGCGTGTATGTCTTGCAGCGTTTCTCACTTAGCAAGTGCGAGTCCGTCTCCACCACCAACGTGTCGAACTGCGTATGCTGCAACCTGCCGGACTGCAACGCGGCCCTCCTGCCNGCGACGAGCGTCGCAAGAATCACCTCCGCGTCGTCCACGCGCGCTGGAACATCGTGCTGTAGTTTGAACTGCTCGTGGAAGCCCTCTATAGCCTCGTTTCTGAGTAGGCTATAATGCCACTGACGCAGGGCCTTCATGTGCAGTTCATGGCCACCGTCGCGGTACCCCCACAGATATCTAGCTTTTGAGTTTATGAGGAACGCAGTAAACCACATGTCGCAGAGACGCCAGCACTTTCTATTTGTCTCCAGCGAATAATAATTACTCACAAACGTCCTCAAGAGCGGCTTCAGATGCGCATCCACGTACCCTCTAAATTCGGCCTGTTCATTGATGAGCGGCTGCATGTCATCAGCCATGGCATCTTCCCGTCATAAATACCCTCGACATGCGCAGATGACTGCTTTATACAGGATACTGTTTCTGTTTAATTTTTATCAAGACAATACGGGTTTTGTGACCGGCATGGCTTTTAATAGACAGAACAAACTAAAATTCACATCAAGGTCTTCCTCAGCCTCTCATTGTCGACCGCGAGTGCATCTACGAAACTAAAGCGCCCTCCCCCTTTCTTGGCTTTCCTACTGAGAACCTCAGACAGTACACCTGCCTCGACAGCTGCCTCCAAAAACGCATCCATCCATTTCGAACTCAAACCCATGGCGAACTCGGCTTCGGAGTAGCAATTTTGTCCGAGATTGGTCTCCAACATCAGCAGCGGAGCAAGAACGTTGGAAAGGGAAGCATACTTCAGTATCTCCTCGACGGCCTCGAATTGCCTGAACCTGAAAGCAAGAAAAAGACAGGTTTCGTTGTACATATTCAAATTCAAAAGCACGTCGTCAATGATCCCCACTTCGCGAGCCTTCTTCAGCATGAAATTCAGAAACTTGCACTTTCCATGCTGGGCGCACATGTGCATGCAGTTGGAACCACTCCCATCATAATCTTGACAAAGTAGCACGTGCCGCACATCAACATCNTTCTTCAAGTTGAGTAAGAGCGGCAGGATCATCCCAGTTCCCTCCTCCGAAGAACCTTCTGCGATCCCAAAAAACAACCACGATTTGTAGGCCACTGTAAAATCACTAGTGTCTTTGATTTTGACACGGTGCGTCAGGAACGGAAATGGACTTTCTAACATGTCTTCCGCCTGCAAGATTCCCTCGACAAGCCACCCCACGTGCTCGACCTTTCCGAAAACGATCGCTAATTGCATGAACTTATTAAGTTCCTGGTACGCCAACTGAGCCTCGGACGAAATCAAACTTATGGTACTTGTCTCGAAAGTAGCTTTCAGACTCTTCAAGCGAAGAATTTTGGCGCGCTCTTTCCATAGGTGCTTTGACGACGTGGAATGCAACATGCGGTTAACCTTTCGAAGGCCTTCAAATTCTGAGAACCTCAAAAGACAACATAACTCTAAAATATCGATGCATGCAATAAAATGCATGGTTCTTGGTTTTAAACAAGGGTATGTTCTTTCCGAGTTGTTTATGTAAACACAAAATCCTCCGGCTTCTGCTTCCGGCTTCTGCTTCCGGCTTCTGCTTCCGGCTTCTACTTCCGGCTTCTACTTCCGGCTTCTACTTCCGGCTTCTGCTTCCGGCTTCTGCTTCCGGCTTCTGCTTCCGGCTTCTACTTCCGGCTTCTACTTCCGGCTTCTGCTTCCGGCTTCTGCTTCCGGCTTCTACTTCCGGCTTCTACATTTGTCTCTGATTCGCAATCCGTTTTTCAAGTTGCTCCCGTCACAGAGCAGAAGAGCTCTGCAACAATACCCAAAAACGCCATAAAGCACACAGTATGCGCGACGCATACGATGCAGTCTGTCGGGTCTGCTTCGAGTCTCTCGATGCGCCTTGGCGCGCGCCGTCCTGTGCCTATATCTTCGCGGCGCGTAAAGACCTTGCTCATCATGTCCGAATATCCTCCGGCACACTGCTGAAAAAGCACAGAAGCCAGAAAGCTACAAAAACGTGCTTGTTTGTGAATGAGTGTATTTCAAAAGATATAGAGACTCAAAATTTCTGGCTTTTGGTAAAAGCCGGAATTAGAAGCCGGAGTGAAGATTGCTATTTAAACAACACTTAGTCTTTCCTGTTCTCAAGAAGTGTGGCGTGGCCATGAAAAATGAGTTTTCTCTCTCCCNCAAAAACAGAACAGAAAAATGATTATCGCGCATTCTTCTTTAACGCGTCAGGGCTCTTTTTTGAGACTCTGTACAGGAACTCAGAAAAGTTAAGAAACTTGAAAGAAAGATTGAACGTCAATGTCTGCAAAAGAAATGATTTAGAAACAGAGCTCTCAACATATTTTAGAACTATTCATCCGCACGTAGGACCCGAGGACAAAAGAGACCTTTGCAAGATCGTTCGTTCATGGCAAAACTCTCATGTCATTACCGATGAAGAAAAACATTTATGCTTGCGCATACTGAACACAATGCACAAGAATCACTCTGAGTTTTTGGAGATATCTGCTAATCTGTTCAACACGAGTAAGAAAAGACGTGATCAGCAGACTAACCAAGAACAAAACCGAAATAAGAGAGCGAGAAAACAAGTTATTTGGTGTGGAGCGATAATGCCATCTTCGAGAATGGTTGAAGAGTGGATGGGCATCGATTCAGATCCAATGCTTCACGACGACTTTTCCGACTTGGACCTTTCAGGAATGGTAGCTCAGAAAGATTGGGACTGGACAGCAGAAATTGATAGTTTTTTTTCGGAGGTAGCGTAGATGGTTTCAGTCTAGGAAACGTACATCGCTGCATACTCTGCAACCATTTTGGTGAACAAAAACAGTCTAAGAAAAGAGTTTCTGTTTTCTTAGTTTTATTAAAAGGCATTCATCGGTCTCGCTCATGGTTCAGTGCCGCTCATAATTTTTGACAACAATCAACAATTCATCCCCATCACCTCACGACCCCGGTTCACATAGGCCTCCAATTATTCCTTTTCAAGGCCGCGCTCAGGGCCGTGGTAGTGCTGCGGAGCTGACGAAGCTCGGTTTGCTCCTTCTCCCAGTTCCTGCGCTCTTTCTCCGCCTCCTTTTCGCATTCCTTGCGGGCAGTGGCCTTTCCATCAGCATAAGCATCCTTAATCAATTCCTGTTGCTGCTTGAAAAAGACCTGAGACTCGATGTCGCGCGTCGCTTTCATCTCGTCGAACTCCTTCTGAAGCTCCTTCTCGCGTTTTCTGCCGGCGAGAACGAGCTGGCGCAGCTGCGCGGGCGAGAGCTTGGCCAGTGCAAGATCCGAGCAAAGGACGGCCGTGCCGTCGAGAACGAGCTCGCTCACCTGCGCTGGCGAGGGCTCAAACAGCAAACAGAACTCTGCTTCCTCCTCGAAGTTGATGTCCGTCATACGCAAGTCCATGTCCACTTCACGTGCGCCAGAAGGCCGTAAATGTCTTCAACGAGCTCACACAGACGCCCGAGTGCTTATCTAGATGCTTACTTCTGTTTTCGGCTTCCAGAACTGGCTTCCAGAACTGGCTTCTGATTTTTGATTTCAGGGAGGGGGGGTCTTAGAAAATTGTGGATGTCCTCTTTCCGAAAATTTTATAAAATAATTTACACAAATTCAATTGAATTTGTGTAATTATATTGAAACGTTGTGATTTCACAACGTTTCGTGTTTACTACAGTAACTGGCTTCTGA
>JGI24768J34885_10000166_pt1 | contig 18375 bp, 10 predicted proteins | sample LakOntMetagenome_FD_34885 | JGI IMG/M metagenome (IMG submission 34885) | reverse complement strand
ACAAAATTGTGCGATGGCAGCTCTGTGACCTTATACTCTTATTCTACCGCCCCTGTGAAGTGGAATACCGGAGAAACATCGAGCAACATCGAAGTAACCAAAGCAGGCAAATACTTCGCTGTGGTAAAATCCATCAATGGTTGTGTGGATACCTCTGAAATACTTGAAGTGATCAAAAGTTCTGTCAGCCGCCTTACCATCAAAGCCAATTCTGATACCATCATTTGTTTGGGCGATTCCGTAGAGTTGGAACTCACAACCAAATACGGCTTCAACAGCTTTTTCTGGAACCCGTATTATAGCAAATCCAATAAGATTAAAATTGGCGGTTCGGNTGGCATCAATGCCTATGCGTTGGATTCTGCAACAGGTTGTAGCATCACTTCTAACACCATTCAAGTAAAAGTACTTACCCCAAGTGTTGAGCCTTTGTGCATGGTCACCGTTGATAGCGCAACCGGCAAAAACAAACTCATTTGGAAAGTAACGCCCAATCAGCGAACGGCCTACTACAACATTTACCGCGAATCAAATTTTGCCGGTGAATTCGATCTCATTGGCGACGCCGACCTGACCAATGCTGGCACTTTCCTCGATACCCAAGTGAACCCAAAGCAACGTCCTTTCACCTATTACATCGATGCGATAGACTCTTGCAACAACAAAGCAGAGTATTCCAAGTATTACGCACACACCACCTTGCACTTAACCGCCAACTTGGGCGTGAATGGTGAGAACAATTTAAATTGGTCTGATTACGTGGGCATTTATCCACTCAACACATACATCATTTATCGCAGCAACAACTCTGGCAAGTTTACCGCCATTGCATCGGTGGCTGCTACCGTAAAATCGTTCAGCGACTTAACACCACCGAGTGGCAAAAATCGCTACTACATAGGCATCAAAGGCCAAACCGCTTGCGACACAACCGGCAACACATTGAGCATTAACTCAAACATGGTGGCGTTGGGCTTGTTGAGCACCCAGGATATCAAAAAACAAGGCATCAGCATTTCGCCAAACCCTTGCTCCGATTTCTTGGAAATCCAGTTGGGTGCGATCCGAAACACCACCTTAACCATTTACAATGCTCAAGGATCTGTTGTTCGACAAATCCAAGTGTCGGGCGAATCACAACCCAGANTTCAGGTATCTGAATTGCCCGCGGGTGTGTATTGGATCAACGATGCGATGGGTCGCAGTAGCAAATTCATCAAAGAATAACTCTTTAGCCCCGTGAGTGGGCCGTGATGAGGGTTGTTCGAATTGAGCAACCCATACCAATAAAAAAGGCGCAGATCTCTGCGCCTTTTTTATTGTAGCACTTTTTGACTATATTGTTAACGATTTTTTGTCACTTTTTTAATCAAAACCAGTCATGATCGTTCACTTTCACTCTTATTTCAGTTTGCGCTATGGCTTAATGTCGCCCGAAGAAATTGTTCACCGCTGTGAATCTGAGGGGATGTCGATGCGATTCAAAGTCCCCATATTGCTGGCCGACATCAACAATGTTTCTGGGGTGAGCAATTTTTTGAAGGCGGCGCGGGGCTGCAAGCACATTTTGCCATTGGTGGGGTGCGACATTCGCAATGGGGATACGCATTTGTATCTGTTGCTGAGTGAATCTCAAGAGGGATTTGCACGGATGAATGGATTTTTGTCGGACCACCTCATGCACGCCACCCCATTTCCGTTGAGGGCACCAGATTTGGAGGGTGTGAAGGTCATTTATCCGGGCGATGGGCTCATTTCTATTGGGGATGGGCATAGTACAACAAACGAAGGAGACCAGGCGATGTGGGGGGTACATTGGGGGGTATTGGAGCGATTGCGGTTACGGAAAGCACCCATTCACAAGCACAGATTGTTGGCCATTCATACGGTTACTGTGCGGGATTCGATTGATTTTGAGACGCATCGATTGTTGCGTTGCATAGATCACAGTTGCTTACTCACCAAGCTGCCCAGCAATGCCACGGCGTTGCCGTGGCATTGCTGGATTCCGCTGCGGCAAATTTTTTCAAAATTTGTGGCAGCGGATTACTTGCTGTCCCAGGCGCTTGCCTTCGCAGAAGGCTGCGCCTGGACATTCCAATGGAACCACCCCCAAAATAAAAATACCTTCACAGGTAACACCGACCAAGACTTTCGAATGCTCAGAGAACTTGCCACAAAAGGCCTCCATGATCGATACCCACAATATACCTTCTCCACCACCCAACGTTTAGAAAAAGAAATGCAAATGATCTACCAATTGGGATTTACCACCTACTTCCTCATCAATTGGGACATCTGCAGATTTGCTCAAGAAAACAACTTCTTCTACGTTGGCAGAGGCTCCGGCGCCAACTCCATGGTGGCCTACTGCCTCAAAATTACCGATGTAGACCCCATCGATCTCGACCTCTACTTTGAACGATTCATCAACCCCCATAGGAGCAGTCCGCCCGACTTCGACCTTGACTTTTCATGGCAAGATCGCGACCATGTCACGCAGTACATCCTCAACAAATACAAAGACCACGGAGCATCGCTGCTGGCCACCTACAGCACCTTTCAAACCAATGCCGTAGTGCGCGAACTCGGAAAAGTATTTGGCNTACCNAAATCGGAAATAGACGCCCTACTCAACAAACCCTCCTACTACAGCCAAGCCGCCTTCCAATCCCATACACAAGAAAACAACAACGTATACGCTCAACCGGGCATCGGACACAACATTCGAAACCGAACCCTCGGAAGCAAATCAAACAGCACACAAACAACCACCGCAGCATCCCCCACCCAACCCATCGAACAAAACCAAAGTCCAACCCTATACCAAGAACTGCTCAAACACGCCCATCGCATCCACAACCTCCCCAACCACCTCAGCATCCACGTGGGAGGCATCCTCATCCCCGAAAAACACATCCACCACTACAGCGCAACCTTCCTGCCACCAAAAGGCTTCCCCGTTGTACAGTTTAGCATGCTTGAAGCCGAAGACCTTGGAATTGCCAAATTCGACATCCTTTCGCAGCGAGGGCTAGGGCATATCAAAGACGCGGTAACCTATATCAAACAAAACCAAAACATCCAAGTAAACATACACCAAATCCATCAGTTCAAAAGCGATGAACGCATACAAAGGCTCATTGTGAGCGGACATACTACGGGGTGCTTTTACGTAGAAAGTCCAGCCATGCGACAGCTCCTTCGAAAACTCAAATGCAGCGATTACCTCACCCTGGTGGCCGCAAGCAGCGTCATCAGACCCGGCGTAGCAAGAAGCGGAATGATGCGCACATTCATCGAAAGACACGTGCAAATTGAAAANAGAAAAGAAGCCCATCCCGTACTGTGGGACCTTATGCCAGAGACCTACGGCATCATGGTTTACCAAGAAGACGTGATCAAAGTCGCTCACCATTTCGCGGGCATTGGCTTGGGCGAAAGCGATGTACTGCGCCGAGGTATGAGTGGCAAGTTCAGAAGCAAAGAAGAATTCCAAAAAGTCAAAGAATCGTTCTTTGCCGCCGCAGCCCAAAAAGGACATAAAGACACCTTGATCGCCGAAGTATGGCACCAAATTGAAAGTTTTGCTGGGTATAGTTTTGCAAAAGGACACAGTGCGAGTTACGCCGTGGAGAGCTACCAAAGTCTATTCCTCAAGGCCTACTACCCCTTGGAATTCTATACCGCCGTAATCAACAATTTTGGGGGATTCTATCGCACAGAATTCTATGTACATGCAGCCAGAAAAAGCGGGGCCAACATCCAAGCCCCCTGCATCAACCACAGCGAAGGCCTATCCCGAATTCAAGAGAAAACACTGTGGCTGGGGCTGGGACTCATAGACGGGCTAGAGCAAAAAAACATGCAAAAAATCTTACAAAGCAGAGCGCAAAACGGGCCATTCATTGGCCTCGGAGATTTCAAGCAGCGCGTTGAACCTGGGCTAGAACAACTCAAAATCCTAATACAAATTGGCGCTTGCCGGTGCTGGCAAAAAAGCAGAAAAGCCCTCATGTGGGAAGCGCACGCCCTTTATGCAGGCAAAAAAATCACCCATCAAACAGAAAAACTCTTCCTAGAACCCACCAAAGAATACCAGCTCCCAAATCTAGAAGACTCCTGGTTAGAAATCGCCCACGACGAACGCAACCTGCTGGGGTTCTCCCTCACCAATCCCTTCCACATGATCAAAGACGCACCCTACCCACACTGTCCCAACATGTCACACCTATCCAAAATGAGGGGCAAACACTTCAGTACAATGAAAAACAAAGGCGTTGTGATCGAGGGATATCTCGTAACGGTAAAACCCACCAAAACCTCCGATGGGAAAGAAATGAATTTTGGCACTTGGCTCGATGCCGATGGCCATTATTTCGACAGCATACATTTCCCACCATCGTTAAAAGCCCATCCATTCCATGGAAGAGGCGTTTACCGAATGTGGGGATATATCACCGAAGACTTCGGCGTATTCAACATCGAGGTGAGTAAGATGACAAAAATACCCTACCAAGCAGACCCAAGGTTTGCTTAGTGGTGATGTCCGCCTTCGCCGTGAACGTGACCGTGGTCCAATTCTTCGGCAGTAGCCACACGCACAGCCAAAATGGTTCCTGTGAAATGCAACGCTTCACCAGCCAAAGGATGATTGAAATCCATCTTCACGGTATCATCGCCAATTTCAATCACTTCGCCATCCATTGGATTGCCATCTTGGTCTTGCATCGGCAACATCGCACCCAACTGCAACAAATCGGCTGGAATATCATCGCCACCGAAAACAGACTTTGGCAATTCTACGATCCANTCATCTGTGTGCATACCATAACCTTCTTCGGCAGGCAATTGAAATGAAAAACCATCGCCAACNTTCAAACCTTCCAACCTTGCATCGAAGGCTTCCAAAGTTTGGCCAATGCCATGAATAAATACCAAAGGCTCATCGGCTTCTGCGAAATCAGCAACTTCGCCATCGGCGAGTGAAAGGGTGTAAGAAATGCTTACAACGTGGTTGGGGGCAACGGGCAAATTAGACATACTATTTAAAAAGTAATGCAAGTAACCACAAATCTGTGGGACCATAAAATATGGGGGCGAATTATCGCGAAATTGTGAATAACTCTTACCCTGAAAATTCGTTGTCACAGAAGCCATCATTGTAATTTGGTTGCTGCGTATCTAGCCATGCAAATCGCCGAAGTACAAGCCAAAATACAAGCCCTCAGTGCCGAACTCAAGGAACACAATTACCGTTACTACGTGTTGGCAGAGCCCTCAATTTCAGACCATCAGTTCGATATAAAACTCAAAGAACTTGAAGCCTTAGAAAAACAATACCCCGAATTCACCCTTGCCGATAGCCCAACCCAACACGTAGGCGGATCGCTGCTCGAAGAGTTCAAAACAGTGCCCCACAAACGCAGAATGCTATCGCTCGGCAACACCTACTCCGAAGAGGAATTGCTAGAGTTTGATGAACGCGTCAGAAAATCACTCGGCATCGCAGAGGTTGAATATGTGTGCGAACTCAAAATCGACGGACTAGCCATCTCTCTGTTTTACGAAAACGGACAGCTCGCGCAAGCCATCACACGGGGCGATGGGTTTCAGGGCGATGACGTCACAGAAAATGTAAAAACCATCCGCAGCGTAAAACAACAATTGCACGGAAACTATCCCACATCGTTCGAAATCCGCGGCGAAATCTTCATGCACCGCAAAGGTTTTGAAAAACTCAACGCCCAAAGAGCCGAGCACGGAGAACCTCAATACGCAAACCCGAGAAACGTGGCCTCAGGTTCCCTCAAAATCAAAGACCCTAAAGAAGTTGCTAAGAGACCGCTCGACATTACCCTATACCATTTCCTTGCCGATAGCAACCCCTTTTCATCCCACAGCGAATCGCTCCAAAACGCCCATCAGTGGGGCATAAAAACCGCAGAACACAGTCAAACCTGCCCCAACATCCAAGCCGTTTTCAAGTATCTCAATCACTGGAACGAGGCCCGACATCATTTGGGCTACGACACCGATGGTGTGGTGATCAAGGTAAATTCGTTCCGATACCAAGAAGAACTGGGCTTCACAGCGAAAGTACCTCGCTGGGCCATCGCCTATAAATTCCAAACCGAAACCGCCAGCTCTACGCTTCTTGGCATCACCTACCAAGTGGGCAGAACCGGCGCCATCACCCCCGTTGCAGAGCTACAACCCGTGCAGTTGCTCGGAACCACTGTAAAGCGAGCCAGCCTCCACAACGCCAATGAAATTGAGCGATTGGATGTCCGTGTGGGCGATGCCGTTTTTGTTGAGAAAGGGGGCGAAATCATCCCCAAAATTGTGGGCGTAGACTTCTCCAGAAGAAACCCCAACTCCGCCCCCCACCCTTATATCACCCATTGCCCCGAGTGCAACACCCCACTCCAAAGAAAAGAAGGTGAAGCGCAACACTATTGCCCAAACATCGATGAATGTCCACCCCAAGCCATCGGAAAAATTGAACATTTTGTGGGCAGAAAAGCCATGGACATTCAAAGCATTGGCGCGGAAATGGCCGAAACACTTTACTCCGCTGGGTTGGTAAAAGACCTTCCAGATTTATACACCCTCACATTTGAACAAGTGCTCGCACTGGATCGCGTGGGAGAAAAAACAGCCACAAACCTCATCCAAGGCATCGAAGAGAGCAAAAAACAACCCTTCGAACGCGTCCTCTTTGGATTGGGCATCCGCTACGTGGGTGAAACAGTGGCCAAAAAACTGGCAGCGGGCATGGGAAACATCGACAACCTCATGGCCGCTTCGGCAGAACAGCTCATTGGCATTGATGAAATTGGCGAACGCATCGCAGAATCCGTGGTGCAATATTTCAGCGACCCCAAACACATATTGGGTATCGAATCGATGAAAGCGGCAGGACTCATATTCACCGCCATTCAAAAAGAAAGTTTAGGCGATACATTGGCAGGCAAAACAATGGTGATCTCTGGCGTATTCGCCAAGCACTCCCGCGATGAGATCAAAGCATTGATAGAAGCCCACGGCGGAAAAGTTGGCAGCGGCGTTACCGGAAAAACCGATTATTTGGTGGCGGGTGACGGCATCGGCCCAAGCAAACTGGAAAAAGCCACGCAACTGGGCGTGCAAATCATCAGCGAAGACCAATTCCTAGAACTCATCTAACCCAACACAACAAAAAGCATGAACCAAAAACCAGGATGGGTATCGCAAGTCATCGGAAAGCTGCACCAACACAAAGCCAAAGAATTTGGCAAACTTCGATATGCCCCCAATTTTGAAAAAGCCAAACGGTTTGTGATTTGCTGGGACAGTGAAATCTCCCCGGCCGAAACCAAAATTGTAAAAGAATACATCGAACACTTGAAGCACCTGGGCAAGCAAATCATTCGAATCATTTACTTCAACGTGAAAACCAAAGACGAAACCCCGCTCGTTCCCGAAGCAAATACATACCACGTGGGGCGATGGGATTTCGACCGAACCGGATTCCCCAAATCTGAAGACCTAAAAAACGTATTACAATTCGATACCGATTTCTTTATTTCTCTCGATCTCAAAGGCGATTGGCATTTTTTGGGAATGGCATCGGTGAGCAAAGCCGCCTGCAAAGTAGGCCCCTACAACACCAAACACCTCAAGAATTTTGATGTATTGATCAACCCCGCAGAGAAGCACAATTTGAATCAGTACCTTTGCGATATTAAAGAACACCTAATAAAATTGGCATGAAAGAACTCATTGGCACAGGAACCGCTCTCATCACCCCTTTCAAAGAGGACTATAGCATCGATTTTGACGCATTGGAGCGCATTGTAGAGCAACAAATTGCGGGTGGAACCGACTATTTTGTCATGCTAGGAACCACCGGCGAAAGCGCCACATTGAATACCGACGAAAAAGCCCAAGTCGTTGCTTGTATTAAAAAAGCCAATGCCGGTCGTTTACCCCTTGTTTTGGGCGTTGGCGGAAACAACACCGCGGCCGTAGTGGAGCAGTTGCAGTCACTAGACACCACCGGCCTCACAGCCATTTTAAGCGTATCGCCCTACTACAACAAACCCAACCAAAAGGGCATCATCTATCATTACAACCAAGTGGCCGAGGCTTCACCTTTGCCCATCATTTTATACAACGTACCGGGAAGAACTGGCAGCAACATGACCGCCGCCACCCAGCTAGAACTGGCCAACCACCCCAACATTGTGGCAACCAAAGAAGCCAGTGGCAACATGGAGCAAGTCATGACCATATTGGCAAACAAACCCGCAGATTTCTTGGTCATCAGCGGCGACGATGCACTCACATTCGCCATCACCGCCTGCGGTGGGAGCGGTGTAATTTCGGTAATCAACCACATCTTCCCTAAAACCTTCGCTGGCATGGTAAGATCTGCATTGAACGGAGATTTTGCATCGGCACGCAAAGCCCATGAAACTGTGCTCGAATCGGCCATCGCCATTTTTAACGACGGCAGTCCGGGCGGCATNAAAACCATGCTCAACGAAAAATCCTTGTGCGGCACCACCGTTCGTCCGCCCCTTTGGCAAGTGAACGAACAACTGGACCAGCAACTGCGCAAACTCGCCCACATCGCCCAATAAATAACAACCATGAATCCCAACCTCGACCCAAACGCCAACAACATGAGCAATTCCGACAAGGACATTGAAAAAGTGTTGCGACCGGCTGATTTTGGTGATTTCACAGGGCAGCCCAAAATCATTGAGAACCTCAAAATTTTCGTTGAAGCGGCGAAATTGCGAGGGGAAGCACTGGATCACATTCTACTTCACGGACCTCCAGGCTTGGGAAAAACCACCCTGAGTCACATCGTTGCCAACGAAATGGGGAGCAGCATGAAAATCACATCGGGCCCTGTTCTAGAAAAACCAGGCGATTTGGCTGGATTGCTTACCAACTTGAATGAAGGCGATGTATTATTTATCGATGAAATACACAGATTGAGTCCGGTAGTGGAAGAATACCTCTACTCCGCCATGGAAGATTACCGCATCGACATTATGATCGATACCGGACCAAATGCGCGGAGTGTACAAATTGCGTTGCAGCCATTTACATTGGTGGGCGCAACTACACGAAGTGGGTTGTTAACATCGCCCTTACGCGCGCGTTTTGGCATCAACTGTAGGTTAGAATATTACGACGCCGCAACCCTTACCAACATCGTAGGCAGAAGCGCACACATATTGCAATCGCCCATCGTAGAAGAAGCGGCATTTGAAATTGCCCGCAGGAGTCGTGGAACCCCGCGTATTGCCAACGCACTGTTGCGCAGAACCCGCGATTTCGCGCAAATCAAAGGCGATGGCACCATCACCTTGGATATCGCAAAATTTGCGCTGAAAGCATTAAATGTAGATGCCAATGGCTTAGACGAGATGGACAACAAGATTTTGAGCACCATCATTGAGAAGTTCAAAGGCGGTCCNGTTGGACTAAACACCATTGCCACGGCGGTGGGAGAAGATGCCGGAACCATCGAAGAAGTGTATGAACCTTTCTTGATACAAGAAGGATATTTACAGCGCACCGCTCGGGGAAGAGAAGCCACCGCAATGGCCTTCAAACACCTTGGAAAGCTCGATCACCGTTATCCCGGTGCGAATACCCTGTTGTAATTGTTATCTATGCGCAGACGAATAGGCATCCACATACTTATCTGCTTATTTGCTTTTGGGCTTGGACCCCACCTACACGCACAAACACGTCTTGGCGATAGTACTTTCATCGACACCCTGCGATACGACCCACTAGACATCACCGTCACTCCTTTATCCATCGATCACTTTTCTACACTGTCTCCCCAAGCATTGAACAGTGCAGCCTTCTCAACACTCAACTTACACGGTCATTCTGCGCAGCAAATTGATTTGCAAAAAAAATCATTCCACCTTGCTGAGAAAACGGGCCGACAATTATTCTCAGAGATTCCCGGGGCGATGATTTACGACATGGATGGTTCGGGTAACCAAATAAATGTCGCCATCAGGGGCTTGGACCCACACCGCAGTTGGGAGTTTAATATCCGACAGAACGGGCTGATTACCAATTCTGACATGTATGGATATCCCGCAAGTCATTATAGCATGCCGTTGGAAGCGGTTCAAAGCGTAGAAATCATCAGCGGCACCGCAGCATTGCAATACGGCGCACAATTTGGCGGGATGATCAATTACACGCTCAAAGACCCTTCAAGTAAAAAAATCCAATATGAAAGCCAACACAATACGGGTTCTTTTGGCTTGCTAAGCACCTACCATTCCTTCAGTGGCACACTTGGAAAAGTCCAGTATTTTTCGTATATTCAGTTACGACAATCGAACGGATACAGACAAAATGGAGAATCTCAAGCCAGCGCATTTCATGGCAGGGTGATATACAAACCCAACGCACATTTGAGCATAACTGCAGAATTATCGAATAGCCAATATTTGTATCATGTGCCCGGCCCGCTCGGCCTTCAACAATTTCAAACCAACCCAAAACAAAGTACACGCAGCCGAAATTACTTCCAACCCAACATTTACATTCCCGGCATCACCATCCAATTCAAGTCCAGCGACAAAAGCACCCTGAGTTTGGTGGTTTCGGAAGTAAAAGGAACCAGAAATTCTGTCCTGTTTGAAGGATTCGCCAACAAGCTCGACACCATCCAAACACTCACACAACAATTCTCTAACCGCACGGTAGACATAGACCGATTCAATAGCCACACGGCCGAATTGCGTTACAAACACCTTTACCACATCATGGGAATGTCTAGCAGTTTGGCAATCGGATTGCGCGGCTTTAACAACACCATGTGGCGCAGGCAATTGGGAAAAGGAACTACCGGCAGCGACTTTGATTTATCGATAGAACCAAACAGTTTTAAGCGCGATTTGAAATTCCACAGTCAAAGCGTGGCCTTGTCGGCAGAAAACACAGTATTCCTCACCCCACGATGGTCTGTATCGCCGGGATTCCGTTTTGAAGCTGGGAATACCGTGGCTTACGGCAACATTTCGTATTTGCAAAATGACAGCATCCCACGAAACATCCCTCACCAACTGCCCGCAATTGGCATCAGCAGTGAATACAAAGCGAGGCACAACAATGGCATTATCGTTAGCGGCATCAGCCAAGCACATCGCCCAGTAATTTTCAAAGACATCATCCCAGGATCCGCCCTAGAGCGCAGCGCCAAAAACCTAAAAGATGCCACCGGTTGGAATGCAGAAATCGCCTACAAAAATCATTTCCAACAGCCTGTTACACCGCGAAATTCGGGAACACACCCGAACAGTGATAGCATTTGGCAACGGTTCAATTATAGCGCAACCGCCTACCAAACCCAATACAACAACCGCATGGGCAATTGGGTGCTGTTCGACAGCATAAATCAAATCAATTACATTCAGAAAACCAACATCGGCAACAGCAGAACCAGGGGACTTGAATTATTCATGGCCTATACTTGGCACAACGAAATCCAGCAACGCGAAATCCGCATTTTCAATGCCACAGCATTTCAGCAAGCGGTATACACCACCGCCACGTTTGCCACTGGCGGTAAGAACCTCAACATTACCGGAAATTCACTCGAGGGTGTACCCAATGTCATTGCCAGAACCGGAATCTCCGCAACAATCAAAAGCATGTCGGTATCCTTGTTACATAGTTATGTTGGAGAGCAATTTAGCGATGCCCTAAATACCGTTACCATTACTGCCAATGGCGCAGTAGGCAAAGTACCTTCGTATGGAATCATCGACTTTCAGGGCTTGTATGTTGTCAACAAATACTGTCAAATCCGATTCGGCATCAACAACCTCCTCAACAAGCAATATTACACCAAACGCCCAACGATGTACCCTGGACCCGGCATTTGGCCTTCCGATGGCAGAGGGGTAAACCTCGGTCTTAATCTAAAATTATGAAACAGAGCATAGACCTAAATGAAACAACCACTTTGGTCTATTTCAAGAATCCATAATAAATTTAGCGTTGAATTCCGTAAAATTGCATCTGAAAATTGCAATGAAGTCTTTCAAAATCAAATTTTTAACCACTGTCTTATTGGGATTTGGAATCCAATTACAGGCCCAAACCGACATGGATGGCTTGATGATGGCCAAACGAAACCTCTGCGGTGGTATCGTCGTTGGACAATCACAGTGGAATCACTATTGGGAGGGCACATTGTATCGTGACAATGAGAATATCGGCACATTCACATCACAAATGGCCATGGCCATGGCAAACTACGGCATCAGCGACAAGTTCAACATCATCGCTTCAGCACCTTATTTGAAAAACCAAACCAGCGCCGGCACACTCCGAGGTCAGCAAGGACTCCAAGACCTATCGATGACCGCGAAATGGGAATTCTTTGGCAAAGGCTACAAACACGCCTACGTGAGTTTATTGGCCTTGGGAACGGTTTCCGCACCATTAACCAACTACGTAGCCGACTATCTCCCTTTGGCCATAGGAATGCAAAGCAAAACCGCTTCTGGTAAATTGATGATCGATATTCAACGCAACCGTTGGTTTGCAACCGCATCAACCCAATACACCCAACGTGGAAATGTAAGCATCGATCGCGAAGCATACTATACCACCGAAATGATTTACAGTCATTTGGTTGCCATGCCATCCGTACTTTCAAGCAATGTAAGATTTGGCTATCGCAAAAATGCCGAATTGATTGTTGAAGCCGTTTACGACAGAATGAATACTTTGGGCGGATTTGACATCAGAAGAAACGACATGCCCTTTTTGAGCAACAACATGGAAGCCTCACGCATCGGTCTGAATTGGAAACTCCCCGTACCAAAAATGAATGGACTGAGCTGGCTCGGAAATGCCAACACCACCATCGCAGGTCGCAACATGGGTCAAAGTCATATGGTGATGACAGGCCTGATTTATCAAGGAGAATTCAAAACCAAAAGCACCCCGAAATCATGAAATCATTGAAAATCTTCGGTGCCATTTTGGTTGCCACTGCCCTATATATTGGATGTAAAAACGAAATCGTTTCTGAGCACAAAACCTTTCCGGCACTCGAACCATTGAATGCCGATACAAACGCGGGTAATTGGAAACCCATTTTGTTGAGCAAGCCCGATGAAATCGCCATGGCCAGTCCCATCGCCGTAACTTCCGCTGATTATAAATTGGAACTGCTCGAGATCAAGAGTCGTCAAAACAACATCACCACCGAAGAACGCGACATGATGAACTATTGGAGTTCAGGCGTTGTACTCCGTTGGAACGAAATCATGCGCGAATTGGTGGCCAAATACAACCTACCGCCTTACCAAAACCCAGACGGCACTTACCCCATTCCCAGTGCAAACAATCCGTTGGCCTATCCGTTCTTCCCTTTTGCCAACCCGCCCTATGCCGCACGTGCTTATGCCTACTTGTCTGGCGCACAATACGATGCCTTGGTGGCTGCCTACCATTACAAATCGAAATTCAGAAGACCCCGTCCGGCCAAAACAGACCCATCCATCAAACAACTGATCCCGATGACGTCTGATTTCGTATATCCATGCGAAGAAGCCGTTGCCGCTGGCGCTTCAGCTGCGATTTTAACATTGATGTTCCCTGGCGAACAAGAATTCATCCAAACCAAATTGACCGAATGTACATCAGCCCGCATTTTGGCCGGTGGCAACACCCGTAGCGATATCGATGCCGGCGTAGGCCTAGGCAAAGCCGTTGCCGCGAAATTCATCGCTCGAGCCAGAACGGACGGGGCAGGCAAAGCCGTGGGCACCCCAACCGATTGGCAATTCTTAAAAGATCGCACCGAAGCCCGTGGCGAAGTGGCTTGGTTGAGTCAAGAAACACCCGCACGCCCGCCCATGTTGCCGATGTTTGGAAAAGTGATGAGCTTTTTAATGGATACAACGGAAGTCGTAAACAGTCGTCCCGCCCCACCACCATCCACCAACTCAGCCCAATTCAAAAAGGAACTCGAAGAAGTGCTTTGGTTCAGCCAACACCCAGACCGCGATCGCATGAAAGTGGTTCATTTTTGGAGCGATGGCGCCGGTACTTATGCCCCTCCTGGACATTGGAACGACATTGCCTGTGAGGATTTCGTGAAACAGCGTTGGAGCGAGGTGCGATGGGCTAGAAACCTTGCATTGCTCAACGCCAGCATGTTCACCGCCGCCGTTTGCTGTTGGGACGCCAAATACTACTATTACAACCCACGCCCTTCACAAATGCACGCCGATTGCAAAACGCTAACAGGACTGCCCAACTTTCCAGCCTTTACGAGCGGACATAGCACATTCAGTGGCGCTGCCGCCAAATTCTTGAGCCATGTGGTCCCCGACCAAGCGTCTAGATACATGTCGATGGCCGACGAAGCCAGCAAGAGTCGTTTGTGGGGTGCATTGCACTATCGCAGCGACATTGAAGTGGGCATGACCATGGGCATTGCCATTGGCGGAAAAGCCATTGAGCGTGCAAAAACCGACGGCGCAGAGTAATCAAACCGTTTTCCCGGATTCCTGACTTATTTTCGCGGGGCGATGCCACCGTCTCTGAACCCCGAAACCCAAATCAAAGCCTGGGCCCAAGAATTGGGCTTTCTGGCCTGTGGGTTCGCCAAAGCAGAGAAACTTGATCGCGAAGAAAGCCACCTCGACCAATGGCTTGCCAAAGGATTTCATGGCAACATGCAATTCATGGAGAACCATCGAGAAATGCGCCTCAACCCCACTTTGTTGGTGCCTGGTTCAAAATCCGTGATCAGCTTGGCCTACAACTATTTCCCCGAAACCACCCCGCTACAGCCCAACAGTCCTTCCCCCCAAATTGCCAAGTACGCTTGGGGCGATGACTATCACCACGTCATCAAAGACAAACTATTCAAACTCATCGATCGCATCAAAACCTTGTATCCCCAGTTCGAAGGCCGCGCATTTGTAGACAGCGCACCGGTGATGGAAAGGCAGTGGGCGGTAAAAGCAGGATTGGGATGGATTGGCAAAAACAGTTTGCTACTTCGAAAAGGCGTGGGTAGTTTTTTCTTTCTGGCCGAAATCATCGGAAACATTGATCTCACCCCCGACCTACCCCAAACGGACCACTGCGGTGAATGTACGGCCTGTATCGACGCATGTCCAACCCAAGCCATTGTACAACCACAAGTCATCGATTCTACACGATGTATTTCATACCTCACCATTGAAGACAAAACTTGGCCCATTGGCAACGTTGATACCGAAAACACCCATAAAACCGAGGTTATAGACCCCACAATCAATACCGGCCAGTGGGCCTATGGCTGCGATGTTTGTCAGGACGTTTGCCCCTGGAACCGCTTCTCAAAACCACACACAGAACCGCAATTCCAACCGCGAGAACTAATTTTCTGGGATGCCGAGCGATGGAACCAAGCCAGCGAAGAGCCCGCGCGCATCAAAAACCAACTGAAAAAATCAGCCATGCAGCGCGCGGGCCACAAAAAACTCCTGGCGCAAGCAAACACCGCCCTGGATTTTGTTAAAGCCAACAAGTAATCGTAACCCTACCCTTGCAACACCGGCAACTCGATGGTAAACGTAGTACCCTCACCCACTTTGGTCTGATACGCAATCTGACCGCCCAATTGCTCCACAATCTTTTTAGAAATCGCCAACCCCAATCCCATCCCTGAATTCTTGGTGGAGAAATTGGGAGAGAAAATCTTTTCCCTCAACGTCTCCGGAATACCCTTTCCATTGTCGGAAAAATGAACAAACACCCGCTTGCCGCGCACCTGCAATGTGGCAGCAATGTTCCCAGAGCGATCCGCAGGAATCGATTGAATGGCATTCTTTAAAATGTTCGTAAACACCCGCCCCAGCTGCAACGGATCGGCCTCCACAAAAACCTCCTCTCGATCAAATTTCCAATCGATGGGCATATCACTCTCCTTACCCAACAACAACACCGCATCAGAAACAACCTGCACCAAATTCACCCGCTCCAACTTGGGTTCCGGCATCTTCGCAAACGAACTAAACTCCTCCGCCATCTGAGCCAATGAATCAATTTGCCTGATCAACAACTCACTCGTTTTTTGGATCTTTTCTTTCAAATTCACATCGTCGCGCTGCAAAGAAAATTGCAAGTGCTGTAACGACAATCGCATCGGCGTCAACGGATTCTTGATTTCATGGGCCACCTGCTTCGCCATCTCACGCCACGCCCCTTGCCTTTCGCTCTCCGCCAACAAATTCAAACTGTTATCCAACTCCACAATCATCTTGTTGTACTCCTTCACCAACAACCCAATCTCATCGTTTTTATCCCATTCCAACGGTTGATTTCGCTCGCCAATCTTCACCGATGCCAACTGTTTCCGAATCAAATTCAATGGCAAGGCGATCCGCTGCGCCACCAAATAAGCAATCACAATCATGATTGCAAACACCAAAGCGAACAAATTGATGATCGTTACCGCATACTCCGAAATGTCGCGATACAAATCCCTTCGATTCGAAAAATAGGGCAAATTCAAATAACCCTTTACCTGTAAATCCTTGTTCAACAATGCCGTGTAAGAAGAAATGTAATCCAAATCCCCCAAGCTCTCGTTCACCAAAGACGTAGACGAACCCAAGGCATCCATCTTCTTATAAACCGCCGGATTCATTAAGCGCCCGCGAACACTCTCCTCAATCAATCGATCGTTCGTAGACACCAACAACGTGCCATCGGCGCGATACAAATTGATATCCGTGTTATAATACTCCGCCAAATCATACACCAAGCCCGTTTGATACTTATCATATACCGCGTCAATGTTGATTTTACTGCTCAGTTTCGATGCGATTTCGTGCGTCTTTTGTCGCAATTCATCCTTCTGACTCTCAGAATAATTCCTCACGAAATAGTTCACCGTCACAAACAGCACCACCAAAAACGTCGCAAATACCATCCACGTCACGTACAATTGCAATCGGTTGGAAATGAACAATTCACCCTGATTTCCCAGCGGCATCCGGCTCCTTAAGTTCTTGAGCAACTTCAATTTTTGCCCTGTGATATTCCCCATCACGATCAATCGCTGCCGAACCCAAATCACAAAATAATACAACATCACCAGCATGATGCCCCCCAATCCCAAAACGGTAAATCCAGTTAAAGAAGAAATGAAATCTACTTCGCTTCGCGACAGCACCACCGTATTCTTAGCACCATCCTTCAATACAAAATGATTCACACCCTCCTGAGAAACAAACCCATTCAACTCCACGAAAGAATTGCCCAAAGGATAGTCTACCGAACCATAAGAATAATTCAATCGGTTGTTGTTGTAAATGGCAAAACTGTATTGATTGTCTGCATACAACGGCTCCAAAACACTGCGATTGAACAAATCACTCAACCTACCTTCCATCGAAGACAATCGAGGCGATAAAATCACAAAATACACCCCATGGTACCCCGCCATGCTGCTCACATCAAATCGCCCAATAAAACTGCCCTTCAATTTGTAGTTGTTCACTTTCACAAAATTCCCGGTCACCGGCACACAATCTTCGCTCTTATACAACTTGTGAATGGATGGATAATCATACGAATTCTCTTGTCGATAAGACCGCCCAAGTGCATTGAAATCCAAAAAATTCACTTCAAAATCGTTGATATATGGACCAAAATACAACTCCCTCAAGCGCTTCTCAAATTCCGCTTTGGTTTCGTCTGTACATGTGTAATAATCCACAATGCCTTTGTCGAGCAACAGCTGTTTCTCCGTTTGACCCAATCTTTCGGCCGTTTCAACATCTGTACCTTCCAATAAATTTTGCGCCAAAAAAGTACGCGTTCTTTTCTCTTTGATGGCCGATTCTTCGCCAAACAAACTGCTCACAACCACACCCGCCAAAACCACGCGCAACACCACCCGCAGCCAATCTTTTCGATCTGCCATCCACCATTCAAACCCCATCCAAGCATACACAAAACCCAACCAATAAGGGAACAACGCCTGCAAATCCCAATTGGTATATACAAAAACCAACGGGGGCAAGGTGTGGGCCACCGAAATCAATCGAACCACCCAGGGCTTTTGCTTGTGTAATTCCAGCCACGAAAACCCGAACATTCTGTAAAACAACACCCATTGCGTTGCCAATATCCCCACACTCACAAACGAGAACAGATCCAGGCGATGGAACTGCTGAAAATCCAGATTGATCTGACCCTCTTGCACCAAATTCACGCCATTGCGCAACAGCCAAACCAACACCCACAAACTGCCTTGCATAAACACATTGGAGGCGATAAATGGCCCCAACTCTATGGTTGTTCGATTCACCCATTGCTCCAACC